>Ga0207873_1000092_pt1 | contig 93201 bp, 86 predicted proteins | sample BGWIniCompost_FD_187373 | JGI IMG/M metagenome (GOLD analysis project Ga0207873, IMG submission 187373) | Cellulose adapted compost microbial communities from Newby Island Compost Facility, Milpitas, CA, USA - BGW Initial Compost (SPAdes)... ... | reverse complement strand
CAGCCGCGTGCGCGACATGTTCGAGCAGGCCAAGAAGCACGCGCCCTGCATCATCTTCATCGACGAGATCGACGCGGTCGGCCGCCATCGCGGCGCCGGGCTGGGCGGCGGCCACGACGAGCGCGAGCAGACCCTCAACCAGCTGCTGGTGGAGATGGACGGCTTCGAGGGCGGCGAGGGCGTGATCGTGATCGCCGCGACCAACCGTCCCGACGTGCTCGACCCGGCGCTGCTGCGCCCGGGCCGCTTCGACCGCCAGGTGGTGGTCGGGCTGCCGGACGTGAAGGGCCGGGAACAGATCCTGCGCGTGCACATGCGCAAGGTGCCGCTGGCCGAGAACGTGGAGCCGATGGTGATCGCCCGCGGCACGCCCGGCTTCTCCGGCGCCGACCTGGCCAACCTGGTCAACGAGGCCGCGCTGTTCGCCGCGCGCGAGAACGCGAAGGAGGTCCGCATGGACCACTTCGACCAGGCCCGCGACAAGATCCTGATGGGCGCCGAGCGCCGCTCGATGGCGATGAGCGAGGAGGAGAAGACCCTCACCGCCTACCATGAGGCCGGCCACGCCATCGTCGGGCGCCTGGTGCCCGAGCACGACCCGGTCTACAAGGTCACCATCATCCCGCGCGGCCGCGCGCTGGGCGTGACCATGTACCTGCCCGAGGGCGACAAGTATTCCTACAACCGCACCGCGATCGAGTCGCAGCTGTGCTCGCTGTACGGCGGCCGGGTGGCCGAGGAGCTGGTGTTCGGGCCGGACAAGGTCACCACCGGCGCCTCCAACGACATCGAACGCGCGACCAAGATGGCGCGCAACATGGTCACCAAGTGGGGCCTGTCCGACGAGATGGGGCCGATCGCCTACAGCGAGGACGAGGACGAGGTGTTCCTCGGCCGCTCGGTCACCCAGCACAAGAACGTGTCCGACGACACCGCGCGGCGGATCGACGAGGTCGTGCGCGGCATCCTCGACAAGGCCTATGCGCGCACCCGCGAGATCCTCACCGCCAACATGGACAAGCTGCACGCCATGGCCAAGGCGCTGCTGGAGTACGAGACCATCGACGTGCCGCAGATCGACGCCATCATGGAGGGCCGCGAACCGCCGCCGCCGATGGGCTGGGTGGAATCCGGCAAGGGCGGCGGCAAGGGCGGAGATGGCGGCGCGCGCCCGCTGCCCCCGATCGGCGGCCCGGCCGAGCAGACCTGATCCGGCTCGCGTCCGCGCACGGGCAAGGAAGGACGGCGCCGGCGACCCCGGTGCCGTTTCTCTTTGCACCGGCGCCGCGCCAGCGGCACGATTACGCCACGCACCTCCATCGGCCTACCGACCCATGTTCGACACCGCTCCCCAGCTCGATTGCGCAGGCCGTGTCCTCCGGCTCGACCGCACCCGGGTGATGGGCATCGTCAACGTCACCCCGGATTCGTTCTCCGACGGCGGAGAGCACTTCGATCCGGACGCGGCCGTCGCCCACGGGCTGCGGCTGGTCGAGGAGGGCGCGGACATCCTCGACGTGGGCGGGGAGTCGACCCGGCCCGGCGCCGAGGCCGTGCCCGTGGAGGAGGAACTGCGCCGGGTCGTGCCCGTGGTGGAAGCGCTGGCGCGCGCGACCACGGTGCCGGTGAGCGTCGACACCTACCGTCCGCAGGTCATGCGCGCCGCGGTGGCCGCCGGCGCCGGCATGATCAACGACGTGTATGCGCTGCGCCACGAGGGTGCCCTCGACGCGGCCGCGGAGCTGGGAGTGCCGGTAGTGCTGATGCACATGCTCGGCGAGCCGCGCACGATGCAGGACGCGCCGGTGTACGACGACGTGGTCGCCGACGTGCACCGGTTCCTGGCCGAGCGGATCTTCGCGGCCGAGATGGCCGGGATCCCGAAGAGGCGGATCCTGGTCGACCCGGGTTTCGGGTTCGGCAAGACCACCGCGCACAACCTGCAGCTGCTGGCGCGCCTGGAACGCTTCACCGAACTGGGCGTGCCGGTGCTCGCCGGGCTGTCGCGCAAGCGCACGATCGGCGAACTCACCGGTCGCGGGGAACCGCGCGACCGGCTGCACGGCTCGGTCGCCGCCCACCTGGTCGCGGCCCAGCGCGGGGCCGGCATCGTGCGCGTCCACGACGTGGCCGCGACCGTCGATGCGCTCAAGGTCTGGCAGGCGGTGGCGGAAGTTCCCGAGCCGCGCCGCGATCCCGGCGCGCCGGCGATCAGCTGGCCGGACGGGATCTGAACACCGGATGCGGTAAACAGGCCGCATCGATTGCATTGGTTCGACGGAGGACGCCATGGCAACGGGCTGGGCAGGCGACGGCGCGGTGCACGACCAGATCGAGGCGACGGTGAAGGACGCGATCGAGCGCGCCCGCAGCCAGCTGCCGCAGGGCCCCGGCCTGGAGCATTGCGAGGAATGCGACGCGCCGATCCCCGAGGCGCGGCGCAAGGCGATGCCGGGCGTGCGCCTGTGCGTCCGCTGCCAGGAGGCCGAGGAGCGCGAGGAGCAGCAGTCGCACAGCGGCTACAACCGCCGCGGCAGCAAGGACAGCCAGCTGCGCTGAACTACAGGCCCTTGCGGCGCAGCAGGTCGAGCTTGGCCGTGTAGTTGGCCTGCATCTGGCCGCTGCTCAGGTCGCGCGCGCGCCGCAGCTCGCGGCCGGCCGATTCGGCGTCGCCCATGTGCAGGAGGGCGCGGGCGAGGCCGTAGTGGAAGCGGTGGTCCTCTTCGTACATGCCGATCGCGCGCCGGTAGTGGCGCGCCGCGGCGGCGTAGTCGTCGCGGCGCTCGGCCTCGACCGCCTGCATGAACGCATGGTAGGGATTGCGCTGGCGCAGCCGCTCGAGCCGCCGGGTGTAGATCTCGGCCGTGGCGTGCTCGCCACGCGATGCGTACAACGCCGCCATGTTCATCAGCGTGCCGTCGTGGGTGCGGTCCAGCTCAAGCGCCCGCCGGAATGCCCGCTCGGCCTCGTCGGACCTGCCCTGGCGCAGGCGCAGCACGCCGGCGTTGTTCCAGGCCGAGGGATAGCGCGGATCGGCGGCGAGCGCGGCATCGATGAAGCGGGCGGCGTCCGCATGGCGTCCCTGGGCCAGCAGCCCTGCCGCGCGGTTGCTGTAGTACACGGCCAGCAGGCGGGAATCGTCCACGCGCTTGGGCGGGTCGCGGCTCAGCACGCTGTCGCTGGCCACATCGACCGTGTATTCGTGGGGACCTATGCGGACCCCGGCATTGACGTGGTTGCTGAAGTACAGCGTCTCGCCGTCGGAGTACCAGGACAGGGTGCGCGCGATCTCCTGCGGGTAGGCCTCGAATCCGGCCGCGCGCGCCAGCGCGATCGTGAGCAGGGTGAACGACAGGCAGTTGGCCTGGCGCTTCTCCCAGACCTCGGCGACGGTGTAGTCGGCGTCGTGGCGGTACTGGATGCCGAGTCCGTCCGGGTCGTGCAGGAATGCGACCAGGCGCTCGAGCCGGCCCATGCCACGTGGCGTGCGGTCGATGACCCGGGTCTTGAGCGCATCGAGCAGCGCGGGCGGCAGTGCCATCACCTCGTCGGGCGACGGCAGCGACGCCTCGACGGCCGGGACTTCGATGGCGGGCGGCGCAAGCGGCAGCGCTTCCTGCGGAGCAGGCGATGCGGCCAGTGCGGCCGCGAGCAGCCAGGCGTTCATGGCGGCCTCCTCCAGCGCGTGGCAGCCGGACCCAGTCTACGCCCGGGCCCGGCGTACGCCATGCTGCACCGCGGAAGATCCGGTCGGGGCCTGGCGGCCCCGCGTCAGTTCAGCGCCTGCAGGCCCAGGATCGTCGCCAGTACCACTGCCAGCACCGTCAGTTCGCCACGTGCGTCGCGGCCGCCGTGGCGGTGGCTGCCGTGGTAGCCGTCCTCGTAGCCGCGCTCGAAACCCTGGCGGAAGTAATACGCGTACTGGTCGTAGCTGATGTAGTGGCCGTGGTAGCCGTAGCTTGCGTCGCGGTAGCCGTAGCTGCCGCGCACGTCATAGCGCCAGCCGTCCTGGCGGTCGGCCCGCCCCGCGTGGAGGCCCTCCCGGTAGCCGCGCTGCACGGCCTCGCGCATCAGTTCGGCGCCGTAGCGGTTGGTCTCGTACCAGCGGCCGCCGTAGGAATAGCGGTAGCTGGCCGGCGTCCAGTAGTACGGGTCGCGGTCGTAGTTCCAGCGGGTGCCGCGCCAGCGACGCTCCTGCTCGCGCAGGCGGGCCTGGTACTCGCGCTCGTAGCGGTACTGGGCCATGCGTCGCTGCTGCTGCAGTGCGCGCGCGCGCTCGGCGCCGCGGCGTTCGGCCAGCTGGCGCTGGCGTTCGCGCTCGCGGTGGAACTGTTCCGCGCGCCGGCGTTCGGCCTCGATGCGGGCCTGCGCCTGAGCGCGCTCGATGCGGCCGCGGTCCTGCGCCTGGCGCCGGCCGACTTCCCGGTCGTCGCGGCGCTGGACGCGGGCGGGCTGCGGGCCGGCGGGCTGCGGACGCGACTGCGCGGGCCGCTCCACGCGCTGGCGCGGCGGCGCGTTGCCGGCGGCCTGCCGGGGCGCGGTCGTCGGGGTCCGGCCCGCGGGACGCGGTGCCTGGCGCGATTCGCGTGCGGCGGCCTGCGCCGGCGGACGCGCGGCGGTCGGGGTGGACGTGTCGGGTCCGGACTGGACGCGCACTCGCGCATCCCGGCGCGGCTCCTCGCGGCGGGTGGCGCCCTGGCGCTGCACGACCGTGGCGGGGCGGCTGGCGGGAGCGGCGGGACGTTCCGCTGCCTGCCCGCGGTTGGCCGCGTTGCGGCGCGGACCGGCCTGGCCCTGCGCCTGCGGGGGGCGTTGCGCGGGCCCGGCGCGCTGCGGTCGCTGCGCGCTGCGCTCGGGTGTGGCGGCGCGCCGACGCTCGGCATCGTCGCCGTCGCGGCGCGTGGTTTCGACCTTGCGCGGCTGGCTGCGTTCGTCCGGGCGGGCGTCGCGACCGCCGCGACCGCGCTCCTGGGCGAGGGCGGGGAGGGTGGCCACGGCGATCGCGAGTGCGACGGCGAGGCGGAATGCGCGGGAAAGAGACTGGTTCATGGCGCGGCCCCTGCCGACGGACCGCGCCGGCGTGGGCACAGTGTTGGGGCAGCCGGCATGAACCGGTTCTGAGGCCGGCCGCAGCGGTTCAGGCTCCGGACGGACGCGCGCCGCGGGACTGAATGCCCGCACCGGCGCGGCGGCCGCGCGCGTCAACGCGGCCTGCCGCCGTGCGTGGGGGCGCTTCGCGGTAGTCTTCCCGCCCGGTCGATCACGTGGAGCCAGGGTGGGCACAGGTGGCAAGGCAGGCGGCGGTCCGGCGGGCGACGGGCCGCGGGGGGACGGAGCCGGGGCGCATCCGCGTCCGGTCGTGCGCCTGGGCTGGCGCTATACCGACCTGCAGTTCGAGGGTGGCGTGTCCCAGAGCCGGATGCGTACCTTCCGCCCGGGACAGCTCGCCGTCGACTACACCCGGACCATGATGGCCAGCCTGCTGTGGCAGCCGCGACCGGCGCTGATCGGGATGGTCGGCCTGGGCGGCGGCTCGCAGGTGAAGTTCTGCCACCGCCACCTGTCCGATGCCCGGGTCGAGGTGGCCGAGATCAATCCGCACGTGGTGGCCCTGCGGCGCCGGTTCCGGGTGCCCGACGACGATGCGCGGCTGCGCGTGCACCTGGCCGATGGCGCGCATTTCGTGCGCGACTTCGCCGGTCGCTTCGACATCCTGCTGGTCGACGGCTACGACCTCACCGGCATCCCGGCCGCGCTGTCGAGCCAGTCGTTCTACGATGATTGCCGGCGCGCGCTGGCGCCCGGCGGCGTGTTCGCGAGCAACCTGTATGCGACCGATGCCGATGCCCACATGGCCAGGCTGGCGCGCGCGTTCGGCCGCGACCGGGTCTGGCTGCTGGAGGAGGCGCGCCAGAGCAACCGCGTCGCCTTTGCCTGGGACGGGGACCCGTTCCCCGGTGGGCGCATCGACCTGGCGGCCCGACTCGCGGAGATCCCGCGCGGGGCGGCCCGGCAGCTTGCCGACACCCTGCGCCGCGTCGCGGCGGCCTGGAACGCGCGCTGAGCCGGCGCTTGCCATCGTGCCGCGGGGCGGCGAAAGTTCCCGCTTCATGTCTGCAAGGGGTTCGATGATGCGCCATTCGATGCTGCGGGCCGTGGGCCTGCTGCTGCTCCTGTTCGCCCTGCCGGTGCTGGCCGCCAACGGCGGCATGACGCTGGAACAGCTGGCGACGCTGCGCGCGGTGAGCCAGGCGACGATCAGTCCGGACGGCAGCCGCATCGCCTACGTCCTGTCGGTGCCGCGCCGGATCGGGGTGGACGACGACGGGCCGGCGTGGGGCGAGCTGCACGTGGCCTCGCGCGACGGCGCCAGCCGTGGCTACGTCACCGGCAAGGTCAATGTCGGTGGCCTGGCCTGGGCGCCGGACGGCCGCTCCCTCTACTACCTCGCCAAGCGCCAGGGCGACGAGGCGCGCAGCCTGTACCGGATCCCGGTCGACGGCGGCGAGTCGTCGGTCGTCGCCACCCTCAAGTCCGACATCCGCGGGTTCAGCCTGTCGGCGGACGGCAACCAGGTGGCGTTGCTGGCGCCGCAGCCGGAGAGCGACGAGCTCAAGGCGCTCAGGAAGAAGGGCTTCAGCCAGAAGGTCTACGAAGAGGACTGGCGCCCGGTGCAGCTGTGGATCGCCGGCACCGGCGAGGGCGCCGCGCCGCGGCTGGTGGAAGTGGAAGGCAGCGTGCAGTCGGTGCGCTGGAGCCCGGCGGGCGACCGCCTCGCGCTGCTCGTCGCGCCCCGCCAGCTGACCGACGACACGCTGGTCTTCACCCGGGTGCGGATCGTGTCGCCCGAGGGCCGCGTGCTCGGCAAGGTCGAGAATCCCGGCAAGGTCAGCGATCTGGCGTGGAGCCCCGATGGCGCGCACCTGGCCTTCATTTCGGCCGAGGACGAGCACGACGCGCAGCAGGGCCGCCTGTTCGTGGCCGGGCGCGACGGCGGCGCCTGGCGCGACCTGCTGCCCGGCCTCCCCGGCCACGTGGTGGACGTCGAGTGGCGCGACGCGTCGACCGTGCAGTTCCTCAGCTTCGAGGGCGTGCAGGCGCGGCTGGGCGAGGTCGGCCTCGACGGCGGGGCGCAGCAGACCCTGCTGCCGGCCGAAGGCCCGGTGTGGAACAGCTTCGACCGCAGCCGCGGCGGCGACATCGCGCTCCTGGCGAGCACGCCGCAGCATCCGTCCGAGCTGTTCCTGCTGGCGGCCGGGGAAGCGGCGCCGCGGCGCCTGACCGACAGCAATCCCTGGCTGGCCGACGTGCGCCTGGCCCGCCAGGAGGTGATCCGCTACCAGGCCCGCGACGGACTGGAGATCGAAGGCCTGCTGGTGCACCCGCTCGAGCGCCGCGGCAACGAGCGGGTGCCGCTGATCGTGGTCGTGCACGGCGGGCCGGAGTCGCACTACACCAACGGCTGGCTGACGTCCTACGCGCAGCCGCTGCACCACGCCGCCGCGCGCGGCTACGCGCTGTTCCTGCCCAACTACCGCAGCAGCACCGGGCGCGGCGTGGAGTTCTCGAAGAAGGGCTTCGGCCGTCCCGGCATGGAGGAGTTCGACGACGTGGTCGACGGTGTCGACCACCTCATCGCCACCGGCCTGGTGGACGGATCGAAGGTCGGCATCACCGGCGGTTCCTACGGCGGCTACGCCAGCGCGTGGGGCGCGACCTACTACAGCGAGCGCTTCGCCGCCGCGGTGATGTTCGTGGGCATCTCCGACCAGGCCAGCCTGGTTACCACCGGCGACATCCCCTGGGAGCAGTACCTGGTCCACATGGGCACCTGGCCGTGGGAGGACCCGGAGCTGTTCCGCAAGACCAGCCCGATCACCTACGCGAAGCAGTCGAAGACGCCGACCCTGATCCTGCACGGCGAGGCCGATCCGCGCGTGCCGCCGATGCAGTCGTACATGTTCTACCGCTACCTGAAGCTGGCCGGGCAGGCCCCGGTGCGGCTGGTGCTGTACCCGGGCGAGGGCCACGGCAACGCCCGCGCGGCCTCGCGCTACGACTATTCGCTGCGCCTGATGCAGTGGATGGACCACTACCTGAAGGGACCGGGCGGCGAACCGCCGCCGTACGCGATCGACTACGCGCTGCCGGACGGGGACGCGAAGAAGTGAGCCCGGTGCGGCCGGAGGGAACGCAATGAGCATGGCGGCGGCGCAGGCCGCGCCCGCCGCCCCGCCCGCCGGCGCCGACCGGCGCCGCGTGCTGCTGGCCAGCCTGGTCGGCACCACGATCGAGTTCTTCGACTTCTACATCTACGCCACGGCGGCGGTGCTGGTGTTCCCGCACCTGTTCTTCCCGCCGGGCGACCCGGCCACGGCCACGCTGCAGTCGTTCGCCACGTTCGCCCTGGCCTTCATCGCGCGTCCGTTCGGATCGGCGCTGTTCGGCCATTTCGGCGACCGGATCGGGCGCAAGGCCACCCTGGTCGCGGCGCTGCTGACGATGGGCATCTCGACCGTGGTGATCGGCCTGCTGCCGACCTACGCCCAGGTCGGGATCGCCGCACCGCTGCTGCTGGCCCTGTGCCGGCTGGGGCAGGGCGTCGGCCTCGGCGGCGAGTGGGGCGGTGCGGTGCTGCTGGCGACCGAGAACGCGCCGCCCGGCAAGCGCGCCTGGTACGGCATGTTCCCGCAGCTGGGCGCGCCGATCGGCTTCCTGCTCTCGACCGGCGTGTTCCTCGCCCTGACCCACTGGATGGGCGACGAGGCCTTCCTGGCGTGGGGCTGGCGGGTGCCGTTCCTGGCCAGCGCGGTGCTGGTCGCCGTGGGCCTGTGGGTGCGCCTGCGGATCACCGAGACCCCGGACTTCCAGCGCGCGATCGAGCGCGAGGAGCGGGTCCGGCTGCCGATGGCCACGGTGGTCCGCCACCATCCCCTGGCTCTGGTCAGCGGCACCGTGGCCCTGGTCGCGACCTTCGTCCTGTTCTACCTGATGACGGTGTTCGCGCTGAGCTGGGGCACTTCGAAACTCGGCTATCCGCGCGAGCATTTCCTGATGCTGCAGATGCTGGGCGTGCTCTTCTTCGCCCTGACCATCCCGCTCGCGGCCCTGTACGCCGACCGCTACGGTCGGCGCAACGCGATGATCACCGCGACGGTGCTGATCATCGCGTTCGGCTTCGCCTTCGCGCCGCTGCTCGAATCGGGCAGCGACTGGGGCGTGCTCGCCTTCCTCGCCCTGGGGCTCGGCGCGATGGGCCTGACCTACGGCCCGTGCGGGACGATCCTGGCCGAGATGTTCCCGACCGCGGTGCGTTACACCGGCGCGTCGCTGGCGTTCAACGCCGCCGGCATCCTCGGCGCCTCGCCCGCGCCGTACATCGCCACCCGGCTGGGCGAGCGCTACGGGCTGGCCTCGGTGGGCTGGTACCTGGCCGCGATGGGCGTGCTCACGCTGCTTGCGCTGCTCACCGTGCGCCGCGACGCACCGGGCGAACGCCCGTAGGCGCGGCTTCAGCCGCGGCCACCGGGGCGGATTGCGCGCTACCTCCGCGCCGCCACGCCGGGGCGCGGGCAATGCTGCGGCACGCGACGGAGGCAGGCGCCGACGGCGTTCACGATCGGCGCCGCGAGGACGGGAATAGACTGTCCGCCCCTCCGGACACGGGCCCCTGCGTGAAGACCTGGACCCTCCTCGGCATCGCGATCGCCATCGCCGTCGGCAGCGTGCTGCCGCTGCAGGCGCTGATCAACGCCCGGCTCGGCGCGCTGACCCACGGTCCGCTGTACGCCGCGTTCGTCTCGTTCCTGGTCGGGACCTGCCTGCTGGGCGCGGCGCTGCTCGCCATGCGTTCGCCCCTGGTGCCGACGCAGCCGCTTGGCTCGCTTCCGGCCTGGATCTGGACCGGCGGCGCGATCGGGGCGTGCATGGTGCTCGCCGGCACCGTGCTGGTCCCGAGGCTCGGCGCGGGGGCGCTGTTCTGCCTGCTGGTGCTTGGACAGGTGGTGGGCGCGCTGCTGCTCGATCATTTCGGCGTGCTGGGGGCCCGGCGACCGGTCGACCTGGCGCGCCTTGCGGGCGCGCTGCTGGTCGTCGTGGGCACCGCGCTGGTGGTGCGCCCGTGGAAGTCGTGAGCAACGCGCCGGACCTGCCGCAGGGGATGCTGGATGCGCTCGAGGCGGCGTATGCGCGGCCCGCGCGCGCCTACCATCACTTCGGCCACGTCCGCGAGGTGCTGCGCCATTACGACGAGGTTGCGGCGGGGCCGGGGTGGAGCCAGCCATGGGAGGTGCGCCTGGCCGTGCTTTACCACGATGCGGTGTACGAACCCGGGCGCACGGACAACGAGGCGCGATCGGCCGCGTTCGCGCGTGCGCAGATCGCGCGCTGGCTGCCGGAGGCGGGCGTGGATGTCGACCGCGTCGCCGCGCTCATCGAACTGACGGCACGCCACGGCCAACTGGCGCGCAGGGATTTCGAAGGCTCGCCGCTGGCGGCCGACACCTGCCATTTCCTCGACTGCGACATGGCCATCCTGGGCGCGGAGCCGGCCGTGTTCGATGCCTACGACCAGGCGATCGCGGCCGAGTACCGCGGCCACGTGCCCGGCTGGGTGTTCCGGATCAACCGCCGCCGCTTCCTCAAGGGGCTGCTGGCTCGGCCGCGGATCTTCCTCAGCGACTTCTTCCACGCACGCTTCGATGCCCGGGCCCGCGCCAACCTGCGCCGCTGCGTCACCGGCAAGCGCTGACGGCCGGCGCACCCGCGGCCGGCTATGATCGGGCCATGGCCAAGCTGCTGCTCAACCTGCGCCACGTGCCCGACGACGAGGCCGACGACGTGCGCGCGCTGCTCGACGCCGCGCGGATCGACTACTACGAGACGCGTCCGGGGCCTTTCGGGATCTCGGCCGGCGGCATCTGGATCCGCGACGACGGCGATTTCCCCGCCGCGAAGTCGCAGATGGCCCGCTACCAGCACGAGCGCGCCGGCAGGGCGCGCGCCGAACGCGAGCAGGCATTGCGCGACGGCACGGCCGAGACGTTCCTCGACGTCGTGCGGGCGCAGCCGGTCCGTGTCGTGCTGGTGCTGGTGGCGATCGCGCTCCTGCTCGGGTTGATGGCGCTGCCGGCATACCTGATCTGGCGCTGATCGCGGCGCCGCGGACGGGATACGCGACGTCCAGGGGCGCGCATGACTTCCGGCATGGCCCCGGCGTGCGACCGGCGGGGTAAGGTCCGGGCAGGCGTGGCCCGTGCATCGGCGACCGGGCCGGCGAACTCCCTCCATCTCTTTCGGGGCATCCGATGTCCAGATCCGTTGTTGCGTGCGTCCTGACCCTGATCCTGGCCCTGGCCTGCCCATCGTCCGCGCTCGCCCGGCGCAGCCTGTCGTTCGCGCCGCATGCGGTACCGGAGCAGGGCACGGTGGCGATCGCCGTGGCCGAAGGCCTGCCGGACGAGAGCAGCTTCGCCGTGGTCGATGCGCGCAGCGGCGGGGCGCTGCGCCGCGCGGCGGAACTCGAAGGCTTCCGCGGCAAGTCCGACAGCCTGCTCGACCTGCGCGGCTTCGCCGGTTACGAGCGGCTGCTCGTGGTGGGCACCGGCAAGGGGCCGCTGGCGCCGACCGCGATGCAGGACATCGGCGGACGCGTGGCGCGTGCCACGGCGCGCAGCCGGACCGCGCGCGTCGACCTGGTCTGGGACGGCGACGAGGCCGAGGCCGGCGCGCACCTGGCCTTCGGCGCCGCGCTCGGCCAGTACCGGTTCGACAAGTACCGCTCGAAGCAGGAGGACGACGGCGAGGACGGAGCCGGCGCCGGGGTGCTCGCGATCCGTACCCGCGAAGGCGAGGCCGCCGCCGCGGCCTGGACCGCGCAATGGAAGCCGGTGGCCGACGCCGTGGCCTTCGCCCGCGACCTGTCCACCGAGCCGGCCAACGCCCTGTGGCCGGAGGAATTCGTCTCGCGCGTGCGCGCCGCCTCCGCGGGGTTGCCGCTGCGCATCGAGGTGCTGGACGAGGCGGCGATGCGCCGGCTGGGCATGGGCGCGATGCTGGCCGTGGGCCAGGGCAGCGTGCGCCCGCCGCGGCTGCTGGTGGTGCGATACGACGGCGGGGCCCGCGGCGAGGCGCCGCTGGCCTTCGTCGGCAAGGGCATCACCTTCGACAGCGGCGGCATCTCGATCAAGTCCAACAACAACATGTGGCAGATGAAGGGCGACATGGCCGGCGCCGCCACGGTGGTGTCCACGGTCATCGCCCTGGCCGGGCGCAAGGCGCCGGTGAACGCGGTGGCGGTGGCGGCGCTGGCCGAGAACATGCCCTCGGGCAGCGCGTCGCGCCCGGGCGACGTGGTGCGCACGGCGTCGGGCAAGACCTTCGAGATCATGAGCACCGACGCGGAAGGCCGCATGGTGCTGACCGACGCGCTGTGGTACGTGCAGCGGCAGGACCGCCCGAAGCTCGTGGTCGACGTGGCCACGCTCACCGGGTCGATCATGGCCGCCCTCGGCGGCGACTACGCCGGACTGTTCTCGCGCGACGACGCGCTGGCCGCCCAGCTGCTGGCGGCCGGCGAGGCCAGCGGCGAGGAGCTGTGGCGGATGCCGCTGCGCGACGACTACGGCAGCCGGCTGAAGTCGCCGATCGCCGACATCCGCAACGGCGGCGGCTCGCCCGGTGCGGGCATGGGCGCGTACTTCATCGGCGAGTGGGTCGAGCGCGGACTGCCGTGGGCGCACCTGGACATCGCCGGCTCGGACTGGGCCTCCAGCGCGAAGCCGACCGTGCCCGAGGGCGCCACGGGCTTCGGCGTGCGCCTGCTGGACCGCTTCGTCCGCGACCACCACGAGCCGCGCGGCTGAACGTCCCGCCGGTCGTGGCGGCAACGGACCGCTACAATGCCGGCCGGGCGCTCCGCCCGGCCTGGCCGCCGTCCCGCGTTCCATGATCCGCAACATCGCCGCCTACCATTTCGTCGAGGTCGCCGATCCACCGGCGCTGGCCGGGCGCGTGCGCGGCTGGGCGGAGGACGGCGGGTTGCGGGGAACGGTGCTGGTGGCGCCGGAAGGGATCAACCTGTTCCTCGCCGGCGCGGATGCCGCGGTCGGCGGTTTCCTGGAGCGGCTGCGCGCCGATCCGCGTTTCGCCGCGATGGTGGTCAAGGACAGCTGGAGCGGGTCGGTGCCGTTCGCGCGGCTCAAGGTCAAGCTCAAGCGCGAGATCATCAGCTTCCGCCGCCAGGACGCCTCGCCGCTGCGCGGGCGTGCGCCCGCGGTGGCGCCCGCCGACCTGGCGCGCTGGCTGGCGGCAGGCCACGACGACGCGGGCCGGCGCGTGGTGCTGCTGGACACCCGCAACCGCGAGGAAACCGCCTACGGCGCCTTCGCCGGTGCCGTGCGGCTGCCGATCGACAACTTCGCCGACCTGCCGGCCGCGCTCGAACCGCATCGCGAAGCCCTGGCCGGCGCGACGGTGGTGGGCTACTGCACCGGCGGCATCCGCTGCGAGAAGGCCGCGTTGTGGATGCGCGCCAGCGGCATGGACAACGTGCTGCAGCTCGAGGGCGGCATCCTCGGCTACTTCGAGGCGGTCGGCGGGACCGGCTATGAGGGCCGCTGCTTCGTGTTCGACGCACGCGTGGCGCTGGATCCGCAGCTGCGCCCGCTGGTCGACGGCGCACCCGCGCAGGCGGAGGCGGCATGAGCTGGCTCGGCCTGGTCCTGCTGCTGGTCGGCGCGTACCTGGCGTACAAGCTCGTGGGTGCGCTGCTCAAGATGCTGATGTTCGCGCTGGCGCTGGTCGGCGCGTACTGGTTCCTGGCGCCGCAGCTGGGCTGGCCCACGGTCTCCGACCTGTTCTACGTGTTCGGTCCGGACTTCGGCGGCCGCCGCATCGAGGAGCTCGCCGCGCCGGGCGAGCTGGCGAAGATCGCCACCGAACGCGTGGTCGATGGCGTGGTGGAACGCGTGGGCGGCATGCTGCCGGGCGACGCGCCACAGGCCGACCCGCAGCCGCTTCCGGGAGATGTCGACGCCGATGCGGTCGAGCCGCTGCCCGGCGACGTGCCCGGCGCCGCGGATCAGCCGACCCGGTAGGGCGCGTCGCGGCGCAGGAACGGCAGCGTCGCCATCCTGCGCAGGAAGCCGGTGGTGCGCAGCACTTTCGCGGTCTTCTCGTCGGCGGGGAAGAACGATTCGATCGCCAGCTCCGACAGGGTCACTTCCACCGGCGTACCGAACACGGTCGTCGTGCTGAGGAAGGACAGTTCGCCGACCTCCGAGCGCATGCGCATCGGCACCACCACCGCCCCGGGCTCCGGGAGATCGTCGTGGTCGGGCGCGGGATAGCCGGCGAGTTCGGCGTGCAGTGCCGCGAGCCTGGCGTCGCCGGTCGCCTCGATCTGCTGGCGCAGGCGATGCAGCAGGTGCGCGCGCCACTGGCCGAGGTTGGCGATGCGCGGTGCCACGCCGTCCGGGTGCAGGCTCAGCCGCAGCACGTTCACCGGTGGCGCCAGCAGTTCCGGTGCCACGCCCTTGAGGAACGGGGCCAGGGCCCGGTTGGCGGCCTGCAGGTTCCAGTAGCGGTCGACGGCGAGCGCCGGGTAGGGCTCGTGCCCGCGCAGCACCAGCGCGATCGCCTTGCGTGCTTCCTCCAGGGACGGGTCGTCGATCCGGCGTTCGCTGTACACCGGGGCGTAGCCGGCGGCGACGAACAGCGCATTGCGTTCGCGCAACGGCACCTCGAGCCGGTCCGAGAGCCGCAGCAGCATCGCCCGGCTGGGCAACGAGCGCCCGGTCTCGATGAAGCTCAGGTGCCGCGTCGAGGTGTCGGCCAGCATGGCCAGGTCGAGCTGGGACAGGTGGCGGCGCTGGCGCCAGTCGCGCAGCTGCTCGCCGACGGGACGGGGGCTGGTGGCGGTCATGCGGCGCACCTTAGCAGTGCCGGCTTGCCGCCTGCATTACCTGGCAGGTTATCGCGCCGATGACCATGGATGGCGACGATGGCCCCGTCCCATCCACAGGAGCAAGGCCATGAACGTCCGTACCCTCTTCGCCCATCCCCGCTTCCTGCCGCGCCTGCTGCGCGTGGACGCCATCGCCAGCGGCGCGACCGCGGTGCTGCTGCTCGCCGGGGCCGACGCGCTCGCGCCCTGGCTGGCGCTGCCGGCCGCGCTGCTGCGTGGCGCGGGCCTGGTGCTGGTCCCGTTCGTGCTGTGGGTCTTCGCCATGTCGCGCCGGCCCACGCCTCCGCGCGGCGCCACCGCGGCGGTGGTCGCGATCAACCTGGCCTGGGTCGCCGCCAGCGCGTGGGTCGCCTTCGGTGGCGCCTGGCAGCCGAGCGCGTGGGGCCTCGCCTTCGTCGGCGCGCAGGCGCTGGTGGTGCTGGCGTTCGCCGACCTGGGCTGGTTCGGCCTGCGCGCCGCGCGCCGCGCCGCGGCGGCCTGAGGCGGTGCGCTATTCGCCGAACTCGCGCGAGGGCAGGGCGATGCGGCGGTTCGGCCGGCCGACGAGATCGAGGAAGTTGTTGAAGACCGCGTCGGCCCGGGCCTGCATCCCGGCGATGTGCTCGCGGGTGTGGGCGCGGATCGCCGCCTCGTCGTGCAGGCCCTCCATGCGTTCGAGTTCGGCGCGGTAACCGGGCGTGGCGAGCCAGCGTTCGATCAGCGGCTCGTCCATCTCCAGGTGGAACTGGAAGCCATAGGCCTTCTCGCCCCAGCGGAAGGCCTGCTGCTCGCAGGTCTCGGTCCGGGCCAGGTGCACGGCGCTGCGCGGGATCTCGAAGTGCTGGCCGTGCCACTGGAACACCGGCACGTCGTCGCCCAGCGGCGCCAGCACCGGGTCGGTGCGCCCGGCCTCGGTGGCGCGAACGCGGTACCAGCCGATCTCCGGCACGCGGTGTCGCCGGACCGGCGCGCCGAGCGCGTGCGCCAGCAGCTGGGCGCCCAGGCAGATGCCGAGCACCGGCTTGCCCTGGCCGAGCATGCGCTCGATCGCGCGCAGCTCGGTGCGCAGGTGCGGGCGGGCCTTCTGGTCCTCGACGTTCATCGGACCGCCCAGCACCACGAGGCCGCGATAGCGGTCGACGTCCGGCTCGGCGTCGGGCGTGCGCTCGAAGTTGACGAAGCGGATCCGGTGGCCACGCCGCCGGATCAGCGGGTCGAGCGTGCCCAGCGGCTCGGCGGCCACGTGCTGGAAGACGAGGATGCGGGACATGCGCCGATTCTAGAAAGGATCGGTACCGGCCGTGCGCGATGGTTGCCGCTGACACCGCCCCGTCACGGGCGATCGACCGGGACAGGGCCGCGTCCGTGAAGGACCGGGGCGCCGTCAGCCGGGTCGCCGCGGCTTCGGCTGGCGGCTCCCGGGCGGCTTGCCGGGCCGGCCGGCGCGGCCGCGCACGGGCGCGGCGTCGACGCGGCGGATGCGCAGCTGCTGGCCGGAGACCCAGACCTTCTTCAGGTGTTCGAGCACCTCGCGCGGCATCCCCTCGGGCAGGTCCACGAAGCTGTGGTCCTCGCGGATGTCGATGCGGCCGATGTAGCGGCTTTCCAGGTCGGCCTCGTTGGCGATCGCGCCGACGATATTGGCCGGCTGCACGCCGTGCACGTGGCCGACCTCGATCCGGAACGTCTCCATCGCGAACCCGGCCGCGGCGTCCGCGCGCGGCTTGCGCACCGGGCGCGGCGACGGGGCCTGCGCGTCCTCCGCGAACAGCGCTTCGGCGTCGTTGCGCGCCGGCTTCGTGCGCGGTGGGGCGGGACGCGCGTCCCCGTCGTGGTCCTCGCGCGCGCGCCGCTCCATGCGCTCGCGCGGGCCGCGGCCTTCGTCGCGGTCGCGGCGCGGCGGCGGCGCGTCGAGCAGCAGCGGCTTGTCGCCCTGGACCACCCGCGCCAGCGCGGCCGCGATCTCGGCCGCGGGCACGTTCTGCTCGCGCTCGTAGCGTTCGACCAGGTCGCGGTACAGGGCGAGGTCGGGGCTGCCCAGTGCCTCGGTGATCCTGTCCATGAACCGGGCGACGCGGCGCTCGTTCACCGTCTCCACGCTCGGCAGCTGCATCGGCTCGATCGGCTGCCGGGTCGCGCGTTCGATCGCGCGCAGCATGCCGCGCTCGCGCGGGGCGGCGAACAGGATCGCCTCGCCGCTGCGCCCGGCGCGGCCGGTGCGGCCGATCCGGTGCACGTAGCTCTCGGTGTCGTAGGGGATGTCGTAGTTCAGCACGTGGCTGATGCGTTCCACGTCCAGCCCGCGCGCGGCCACGTCGGTTGCGACGAGGATGTCGACGCGGCCGTCCTTGAGCTGCTGGATGGTCTTCTCGCGCTGCTTCTGGTCGAGGTCGCCGTTGATCGCGGCGGCGGCGAAGCCGCGCGCGCGCAGGCGTTCGGCCAGTTCCTCGGTGCCCAGCTTGGTGCGCGCGAACACGATCATCGCGTCGAAGGGCTCGGCCTCGAGGATCCGGGTGAGCGCGTCGAGCTTGTTGGTACCGCTGACCATCCACACCCGCTGGCGGATGTTGGCCGCGGTGGTGGTCTGCGACCGGATCGCGACTTCCACCGGATCCTTGAGGTAGGTCTGGGCGATGCGCTTGATCTGCGCCGGCATGGTCGCCGAGAACAGCGCGACCTGGCGCGTGTCGGGGGTCTTCTTCAGCACCGCCTCGACGTCGTCGATGAAGCCCATGCGCAGCATCTCGTCGGCCTCGTCGAGCACCAGGGTGCGCAGCCGCGAGAGGTCGAGCGAACCGCGTTCGAGGTGGTCGATGACCCGCCCGGGCGTGCCCACCACCACCTGCACCCCGCGCTTGAGCGCGGCCAGCTGCGGGCCGTAGCCCTGGCCGCCGTAGATCGGCAGCACGTGGAAGCCGGGGAGGTGGGCAGCGTACTTCTGGAACGCCTCGGCCACCTGGATGGCGAGTTCGCGGGTCGGCGCCAGCACCAGCACCTGCGGACCGCGCGCCTCCGGGTCCAGCCGCGCCAGGGCCGGCAGCGCGAATGCCGCGGTCTTGCCGGTGCCGGTCTGGGCCTGGCCCAGCACGTCGCGGCCCGCCATCAGCGGCGGAATGGTGGCGGCCTGGATCGGGGAGGGGGACTCGTAGCCCACGTCCGCGAGCGCGCGCTGCAGCGGCCCCGGCAGGGAGAAGTCGGAGAAGGACACGGAAGGCGACGGGGCACTCATGGGCAGGATCGCGCCGATGGCGCCACGCTGGAAAGGCCGTCCATTCTACGCCCCGGGGGTCGCGTCCTCGCTGAACGCCGGGGCCGCCGACTCCGCCCGCAGCACCATGTTGCGCCCGCGGCGCTTGGCTTGCAGCATCACCGCATCGGCGCGCGCGACCAGCTGCTCCAGGGTCTCGCCCGGGCGATGGCGCGCCACTCCGCAACTCACGCTGCTCGAGAACGGCCCGGGCAGGGCGGCTACCGCGTGGCGGACACGCTCGGCGAACGCGAACGCGGCGTCCCCGTCGGCGCCCGGCAGCAGGACGACGAACTCCTCGCCGCCGACCCGGGCCACCAGTTCGCCAGCGCTGCAGTGCGACTGCAGGGTGGCCGCGGTCGCCCGCAGCAGCTGGTCGCCCACGGCGTGGCCGAAGGTGTCGTTGGTGCGCTTGAAGTGGTCGAGGTCGAGGTACGCGACGGCCACCGGCCGGCGCGCGCCACGGGCCTGGTCGAACGCGCGGGCTGCGCGCGCCTCCCAGCCTTCGCGGTTGAACAGGCCGGTCAGGGAGTCGACGTGGATCCTCCCCAGCAGGCGCTTGCGCAGGCGGAACACGTCCAGGGCCGTGTCCAGCCAGACCCGCCGGTGGCCCAGCCCGATCCCCACGCCCACCAGCAGGAACCCGGCGTAGGCGGCGAACAGCGTGGCGTCCGCGCGCAGCACGGCCAGCATCGCGAACAAGGGCAGCGAGAACACGACCACCACCGCCGCCGCCGTCAGGCGATGCAGGGCGAAAGGCAGGATGATGATGGTGGTCAGGACCGCGGCCACGTGGGTCAGGCTCATGCGCTCGGGCTCGGCCAGGGTGGTCATCGCGATCCCGGCGCTGAACACGCAGGCATAGGCCACCAGTGCGGCTTCACGCCAGAAGGCGCGAAAGCGCGCGCGCATCACCACCGCCATGGCCACCAGGAGCGAGAACAGCAGCAGGCGCCGGGGCAGGCTGTCCATGGCCAGCGCGGGCGACACCGCGTAGTCGCGCGTCCAGCCGATGAGGAACAGCAGCGGCAGGCCGAAGGTGAGCGCCGTGCGGCTGGCGGCGGTGTTGCGGTAGGCATACGCGAAGAAGCTGCGTCGCTCGGTGGCCGACAGTCCGGCCAACTGTCCGTCCAGCGCGTGCTTCCAGTCCCCGGCCATGGTGCCTCCTCCCCCCGTCGGCCATGCGGCGATGAGAGCCACCGACGGCGGCTGGAAGCAAGCGCGGACGCGGTGCTATGGTTGGGTGGCTGTCCGACGCGGGCGCAACGCCCGGCAGGGTACGCTGGCGGCATGGACCTGCCCCGGCTGCGCTTCGACAACGCCCTGCTCCGCGACCTGCCCGGCGACCCGGAGGCCGGCCCGCGGATCCGCCAGGTGGCGGGAGCCGCGTGGTCGCGGGTCGCGCCCACGCCGGTACCCGCCCCCGTGCTCCTGGCCCATTCGCGCGAAGTGGCGGACGAGCTCGGCTTCGCGCCCGGGCAGGTCGCGGGCGCCGCCTTCGCCTCGGTCTTCGCCGGCAACGCGCTGATGCCGGGGATGGACCCGTTCGCGACCAACTACGGCGGGCACCAGTTCGGCCACTGGGCAGGCCAGCTGGGCGACGGGCGGGCGATCACGCTGGGCGAATGCGTCACGGCCACCGGCGGGCGCCGAGAGCTCCAGCTCAAGGGCGCGGGCCCGACGCCGTATTCGCGCACCGCCGATGGTCGTGCGGTGCTGCGCTCCTCGGTACGCGAGTTCCTGTGCAGCGAGGCCATGCACCACCTGGGGGTGCCGACCACGCGCGCGCTGTCGCTGGTGGCCACCGGGGAGGCCGTGGTGCGCGACATGTTCTACGACGGCCACCCGGAGGCCGAGCCCGGCGCGATCGTGTGCCGGGTGGCGCCTTCGTTCCTGCGCTTCGGCCACTTCGAACTGCCGTACTCGCGCGGCGACTTCGAACTGCTGCGGCGCCTGGCCGACTTCTGCATCCGGCGCGATTTCCCGCACCTGCTCGGCAAGCGCGCCGGCGAACCGCTGGACGCATTGCGCGAGGCGGGTGCGTTCGACGAGGCGCTCTACGCTGCCTGGTTCGCCGAGGTGTGCGAGCGCACCGCGCGCATGGTCGCGCACTGGATGCGGGTGGGCTTCGTGCACGGGGTGCTCAACACCGACAACATGTCGATCCTCGGCCTGACCATCGACTACGGTCCCTACGGCTGGATCGAGCCCTTCGACCAGGACTGGACGCCCAACACCACCGACGCGCAGGGCCGTCGCTACCGTTTCGGCTGGCAGCCGCGGGTGGCGCACTGGAACCTGGCCCGGCTGGCGCAGGCGCTGTCGCCGCTGTTCGGCGACGCCGCGCCGCTGCAGGCCGGCCTCGACCGCTATGCCGAGGCCTTCGTGGAGGCCGACCGCGCAGCCACCGCGGCGAAGCTCGGGCTGGCTGCGTGCAGCGACGCGGACGCGGAACTCATGCGCGCGCTGTGCGGGCTGCTGCAGGCGGCGCAGGTGGACATGACCCTGTTCTTCCGCGCCCTCGTCGACCTCGACCTGGGCGCGCCCGCGCTGGACGCCTTCGACGGCGCCTTCTACGACCCGGCGCTGCGCGACGCGCACGCGGAGGCTTTCGGCGCATGGCTCCGGGATTACGCCGCGCGGGCCCGGCAGGAGGACCCGGACGCGCGCCGGCGGCGGATGCTGGCCGCCAATCCCCGCTACGTGCTGCGCAACTGGCTGGCGCAGCAGGCGATCGACCGCGCCGCTGCCGGCGATCCTTCCGGCATCACCGGGCTGCTCGAGGTGCTGCGGCGGCCGTACGGGGACCAGCCCGGGCGCGAGGCCTACGCCGTGCGGCGGCCCGACTGGGCGCGAGACCGCCCGGGGTGCTCGATGCTGTCCTGCAGTTCCTGAGTCCGGCCGCGGTGCTCGCCTCGGCGCCCGCGCCGGGGGACAATGGGGGTCGTCACCAGCCGCCGCCAGAGGAGCGCCGCCATGTCCCCCATCCGGGTTCCCGTCGAGGAGTTCACCACGCCCGATCCGGTTACCGCCGGCCCGGACATGTCGATCGACGAGCTGCGCAGGCTGATGGACGCGCACGGCATCCGCCACCTGCCGGTGGTGCGCGACGGTGCCGTGGTCGGCGTGGTCAGCGACCGCGACGTGCGCCTGGCGATGGGGCTGGACGACGACCGCAGGCAGCTGCTCACCGCCGCCGACATCATGGCCGGCGAGCCGGTCAGCGTCGGCGCGCACCGTCCGCTGGAGGAAGTCGCCTTCCTGATGTCCGAGCGCAAGGTCGGCAGCGTGATCGTCAACGATGCCGACGGTGGCCTGGTGGGCATCTTCACCGCGACCGACGCGCTCAATGCGCTGATCGAGATCATCCGCGGCGGCGGCAGGCCGGGCGCCTGAGCCCGCGGTCCGCCGCCGGCGGACGTCAGCGGTCGAGGAACGCGCCGCAGCCGTGGTAGAGCTGCGCGCCGACCTGGAGCTCGATCGCCGCGGGATAGGTGAAGTCGCTCATGCCGTCGCTGCAGTCGCCGTGGGTGACGCGCAGGGTGACGGCGCTGCCGTCGTCGGCGGTGCCCGACCAGCCTTCGCCGTCGGCGAGCGGCGAGGCGCCGGCGACCAGCAGCTGGCGTTCGCCCATGTCCAGCTCGAGGCGCATCGCCGGTACGTCGCCGCCGTCCACTTCCAGCGCCCAGAACGGCTCGGTACCGGTGCCGCGGAAGGCCACGCCGCGTGCGCGCGCCTCGTCCCAGGGGGACACTTCCTCGGTGGTGACGCACGCGTGGTTCGCGCCATCGAGCGTGAGCGTGGCCTCGTCGCCCTTGTTCCAGAACTCGTTGCCGGCCTCGTCGGCGTAGCGCGCGCCGGATGCCGAGACCGCCTGCGGCAGCACCGTGCGGTCGCCGTTGATCCAGAGGGTGACGTTGCCCGCGGCGTTGTCGAACACGGTGCCGACCAGGAGATCGCCGCAGCGGAAGTTGGCCGCCACGGTGTCCGGCGCTGGCGATGGCGCATCCGCCGGGCGCTCCGGTCCGGCGGGCGCGGGTGCCTGGCGGCAGGCGCCAAGCAGGAGCACGGCGAGGCAGGCGAGGGGAATGCGCATGGCGGACCTCCGTGGCACGGGGACGCCCACTGTCCCGCTTCGCCGGGACGGGCGCAAGGCGCCCCGGGAGGCCGCACCGGACCAGGGGCCGCCCTGTGCCCGGCGGGAATGGCCCGCGCGCTCAGTCCGGCGCGCGGTCGACCCGCATCACCGGATACAGGTCGAGCTGCTCGTCCCAGGACGGGTGGCGTCGGTAGAAGAACTCCAGGCGGGCCGAGGGATCGCCGGCGAAGTCCGGGTCTTCGCGCAGCCGCCGCCCGAACGCCTCCCGGAGTTCCGGATCGACCTCCAGCATCTGCCGGGCCACGTCCTCGGCCACGTAGGCCTCCATGTACTCCTTGCGCTCGAAGGCGTTGTTGAACAGGCCCCACTGCAGCAGCGAATCGGGCGCCTGCGGCTCGAGCAGGGCCATCACCAGCCGCGCCTTGGGCTGGGCGATCGGGACGAACAGGGCGCCGGGCCGCAGCGGACGGATCTCGGGCAGCCAGGCCCCCTCCACCGACAGGCGCTGGTGGCTCTCGACGGGGGTCGCGGCGAAGCGCTTGGCGGTGGCGCGGAACACCTGGACCTCGACCTCGCGCGCCGGTCGCATGCCGCAGTCGGATGGCGCCTCGCAGCCCACCCGCCGGAAGTCGATTCCATGCGCATCCAGGCGCTCGGCGACCATCGCCGCATGCGCAGGCGGAACCAGGTAGCCGGCGCGCGGCGCCTCCACCACGGTCTTCGGCACCACCACGTCGCGCAGCGGCACCTTCCAGACCTGCGGCGTGGTCTCGTCGTAGCGGGTCATCAGCGCGCCCGACACCTCGGACGGCGTACGGGTATAGGCGTAGCCGCGGAACTCGACGATGCGGCTCTCGTCCGTCGCCGTGTAGTCCAGGGCCACGGGCTGGCCGGAGAGGTCGCGCGCGTCGGCCGCCCGCGCCAGCGCCATCCATTCGCGGCCGTTGCGCGCGACCTGGCCGAGGATCGACACGATGGTGTTGCGGGTGATGCGCACCCGCACCGGGTATTCCTTCCACGAGTGCGTTTCCACCAGCATCGCCAGGCGGTTGCGCAGCAGGAAATAGCCGGTGGAAAAGCGCGGTGGCGACACGCCGTCCTCGAAGCCCGAGGCCGGGTCCTCGTAGTCCTCGAACGAGGGGTAGTAGGGCAGGGGCAGCGAACCCTGCGCCTCGAGGTCGGCGACGGTGCGGTCGCGCAGCGAGCGGCCCGCCGCGCGCAGTCCCTCGTCGCCGCCGTACAGCGGTTCGACCTGGATCGAGATGTCGTGCTCGAACTGGGCGCCGTCGGTGGCGTGCAGGTCGATCGTGGCGATCGGGTCCCATTCCCCGACCAGGCGCAGCATGGCGCGCATCTCGGGCGAATCGGCCTTGGCGTAGTCGCGGTTGAGGTTGAAGTTCTGCGCCGTGGTGCGCCAGCCCATCTGTTCGGGCCCGCGCTGGTTGGGCCGGTTCCAGGGCCCGAAGCGCTCGTGGCCATCGACGTTGAACACCGGCACGAACAGCCAGACCAGGTGCTCGAGCGCGCCAGGCGCGGCCCGGCCGTGGAGCACCTCGCGCAGGGCGAGGAAGCCCGCGTCCTTGCCGTCGACCTCGCCGGCGTGGATGCCGCCCTGCATCAGCACCACCGGGATGCCGCGCTCGCGCGCCGCTTCCGGGGTCAGCGCGCCGCTGCGCGAGACCACCAGCACCTTCATCGGCCGGCCCTCGGGCGTGGTGCCGAAGTCCAGGCAGCGCACCGCGTCGGGATGGCGTCGCTGGAACGCGGCGCACAGGGCCACGGTCTCGTCGTAGCGCCCGGTGCGCTCGAAGCCGCTGCGTTCGGCCAGGGTGTGCAGCGGCCCGGGCGTGGATGCGGCGAGCGGCGCGGACAGGAACAGGACGGCGGCGGCGAGGAACGGCTTCATGCGGGATCCGGCGGCTGGCGAAGCGGCGATGATGCCAGCGGGACGGCTCGCGGCCCAAGTGTCAAGGGCCTGCCCCACGGGCGCTACGGCGCCAGATCGGATAGCCTGCCCGCCTTCGACATCCGGATCCGACGCCCATGACCCAAGGCGCCCAAGCCCACGATGCAGCCGGCCGCATGCCCGGCCAGATCAAGTACATCATCGGCAACGAGGCCTGCGAGCGGTTCAGCTTCTACGGGATGCGCAACATCCTGGTGCCGTTCCTGATCAGCTCGGTGCTGCTGCAGTACCTGCCCGAGGGCAGCGAACGCGAGGCGATGGCCAAGGAGGTCTTCCACAGCTTCGTCATCGGCGTGTACTTCTTCCCGCTCCTGGGCGGCTGGCTGTCGGACCGGTTCTTCGGCAAGTACAACACCGTCCTGTGGTTCTCGCTGATCTACTGCGCGGGGCATGCGTGCCTGGCGATGTTCGAGGGCAACCGCACCGGGTTCTTCACCGGCCTGTTCCTGATCGCGCTGGGCTCGGGCGGCATCAAGCCCCTGGTGGTGAGCTTCTGCGGCGACCAGTTCGACCAGACGAACAAGGACAAGGCCAAGGTCGTCTTCGACGCGTTCTACTGGATCATCAACTTCGGCTCGTTCTTCGCCTCGCTGTTCGCGCCGCTGCTGCTGCGCCACTTCGGGCCCGCGGTGGCGTTCGGCGTGCCGGGCGTGCTGATGTTCATCGCCACGGTCATCTTCTGGGCCGGGCGCCGGCAGTACGTGAACGTGCCGCCCTCGGGTGCTGACCCGGATTCGTTCATGGCGGTGGTGCGCACCGCGCTGGGCCCCCGCGGTCGCGGCGACGGCAAGGGCGGGACCGCGATCGCGTGGACCGGCATCGCGGTCGCGGCGCTGATGCTGGCGTTGTGGGCGCTGCAGGCGCTGGGCGTCGCCGTGCCGTGGCCGGAGGCGTTCGGCTTCGTGATCACCGCCTGCCTGGCGCTGGGCGTGCTGATCGCCGCGGTCGGCGTGGGGGCCTCGCTGCAACTCGAGCGCGCCCGCGGCCTGCACCCGGACGCCGCCGTGGACGGCGTGCGTGCGGTGCTGCGGATCCTGATCGTGTTCGCGCTGGTGACCCCGTTCTGGTCGCTGTTCGACCAGAAGGCCTCGACCTGGATCATCCAGGGCAACGCGATGGTGATCCCGCACGACCAGTGGTGGTGGCCGAGCTGGCTGGTGAAGGACGCGGCGCAGATGCAGGCGCTCAACCCGCTGCTGGTGATGCTGCTGATCCCGTTCAACAACCTGGTGCTGTACCCCGCGCTGCGCGCGATGGGCTTCCAGGTGACGGCGCTGCGGCGGATGGGGTGGGGCATCGCCTTCTCGGGCGTGGCCTGGATCGTGGCCGGCGTGCTGCAACTGTGGATCGACGGCGGTGCGGAGGTGTCGCTCACCTGGCAGGCGCTGCCGTACCTGCTGCTCACCTTCGGCGAGGTGCTGGTCTCGGCCACCGCGCTCGAGTTCGCCTACAGCCAGGCGCCGCACGCGATGAAGGGCGTGATCATGGCGTTCTGGTACCTCACCAGCACCTTCGGCAGCCTGTGGGTGCTGTTGACCAACGCCGGGGTGCGCAACGATGGCTTCCGGGCGCTGATCGCGCAGTCGGGGATGAGCGAGCCGGCGTTCCTGATGTTCTTCTTCGCCGCGTTCGCCTTCGTCGCCGCGGCCGCGTTCGCGTTGTACGCGCGGCGCTACCCGATGCAGGACAACTACCGCGTCGCCGCCTGACGGAGCCGCCCATGCGACAGCCCATCGTCACCTACCTGCTGGTCGCGGCCACCGTGTTCGTGTCGTGGCGCGCGTTCGGCGACCGCAAGCTGCTGGAGCGGCTGATCCTGTGGCCGCCGGCGATCAGCCGCCATGGCCAGTACGACCGGCTGCTCACCCACGGCTTCATCCACGCCGACCTGCAGCACCTGCTGTTCAACATGATCACGCTGTTCTTCTTCGGGCGCGCGATCGAGCCGGTGTTCGTCGGTCGCATCGGCCAGCTCGGGTTCGCGCTGTTCTACCTGTCGGCGATCGTGGTGGCGATCATGCCGACCTATTTCCGCCACCAGCGCGACGCCGGCTACCGCAGCCTCGGGGCCTCCGGGGCGGTCTCGGCGGTGCTCTTCAGCTTCATCCTGTTCGCGCCGTGGAGCCTGATCTTCGTGCTGTTCCTGCCGGTGCCGGCGATCGTGTACGCGGCGCTGTACGTGGGCTACTCGATCTGGATGGACCGGCGCGGCACGGACAACGTCAACCACAGCGCGCACCTGTGGGGCGCTGCCTACGGCGTGCTGTTCACGGTGATGATGGAGCCGCGCGTGGCCAGCACCTTCCTGGCCAGGCTGCTCAGTCCTTCGTTCTGACGCCGCGTCGCGGCGCGCGCGTCGGCACGGGCGCGCGCGATGGCGCGCCCGGGTTCGTCGCTCAGTGGGCGGTGGTGCGGACGATGCGGCCGTGGCCGTGCGCATCGTCGTCGTTGACCTGGTAGGTCTGTTCCAGGCCGCCGTAGACCAGCGAGTCGAGCTGGCTGAACTCGAGGCTGTCGACGTCGCCGGCGCGCACGAGTTCGAACAGGCGGGCGATGGCCTGGTGCTGGGCCTCTGGATCGATCATGGTCCCCCTCCGGGATGCTGTCTCGGTCAGGAGCTACGAAGCAGGATCCATGCCAGATCGAAACGTGATTCCCATCAAGGAATTTCGGACGTGGTGCGTCACCCCGGGACCGGAAACGGCCTGCCGTTGACGGCCACTCCGGTCGGGTTGGCCCACAATGGCCAGCAGGCGACATGCCCTGGAGCAGCCATGGAACCGATCCGGATCGACCACCTGGAAGGCCACCACTTCGAAGCCGCGCTGCCCGAAGGGCGGGCGGTGCTGGAGTACCGGATGTCCGGCGGACGCATGGTGATCCTGCACACCGACGTGCCCGAGGCGCTGCGCGGGGGCGGCCTCGGCGGCCGCCTGGTGCAGGCCGCGCTCGACCACGCGCGTGCCCACGGGTTGCGGGTGGAGCCGCGCTGTCCCTATGCCGCCGCCTGGATCGGGCGCCATCCGGAGTACGCGTCGCTGGTGGTCGAGGGCCCGGGCTGACCCGGCGACGGGCAACCCGTCCAGGTCCCGAAGGGTCGCGGAGAACCTTCGATACACCGGCGTATGGACGCCGGCCGGGAATCCGTAGGCGGGCCGTTCACACTTGGGACGGAAAGTGCGCTATGGTGCACGCACTGTTCAAGGCCGGGATCACGGTACATCGTGACTCCGATGCGGTAGATCAAGTGGCAAGGCCGTCCCCCTTGGCGGCTGCTCCAAGCGATCCGCTCCATCGTTCGCGTTACCCCTTGCTGGACACAGTCCAGGCTTCCCGCAGGGAACCTGGTATCCACCCAACTGTTTCGTATCAAGGAGTAGCAACATGTCCGAACGTCAGACCGGCACCGTCAAGTGGTTCAACGACGCCAAGGGCTTCGGCTTCATCACCCCGGAAAGCGGCCAGGACCTCTTCGTCCACTTCCGCTCGATCCAGGGCACCGGCTTCAAGACCCTGCAGGAAGGCCAGAAGGTCTCCTTCAAGGTCGTGCAGGGCCAGAAGGGCCTGCAGGCCGATGAAGTGCAGGCGCTCTGAGCGACCGACCGCTTCACGCCAAGTTCGAAGCAAAGCCCCGGGTGCGAACCCGGGGCTTTTTTCTTGCCTGCGCCGCGCGCAGCGCCCGGGGATCGACGGGGCCAATGCCAGGGGCGGGGTTCATCCGGGGTCCCCCGGGTCGCGCCGCCCAGCCCGCATCGACCCGGATGCGCCTGCGTCGCGACGTCCGCCGGGCAGCGCGCGGCCGGCCGGTGCATGGGGCGCCGTCGCCACGTCCCATCGCGTCGGGGAGGGACTGTCACACACGTGGGGAGGTGGACGTCCTGGAGCCCGGATCCAGGTCCACGCCCGCGGGAAACCGACGGCGCGGGACCCCGCCGGGCGTCTTGACCTGACGTGCACCCGGGCGTTGTTACAAAAACGTTAGATGCGCGTATGCTTGCGCGCCTTCCAACCAGCTCGACACGGGGAAACGCGGGAACATGGATCGGCTTGAACGTGCGGTTGCTGTGCTGCTGCTGTTGGCCCTGGCCGGATGCCGGGACCAGGCGCCGTCGCCGTCGCCGACCGGTTCCGCACCGCCCCCGGCGGTGCAGGCGCCCGATGCCCCGGCGCCGCGCGAGCCGGTGGTGCTCGAGGACCTGGTCGAAACCAACCCGCGCTACATCATCGGCATCAGCTATCCGCCCGAGGTCAACCGCTATCCGGGGCTGGCGGCCGAACTCAAGGCCTATTCCGATGCCGCGCGCCAGGACCTGATGGACGCGGTGGCGGCGCTCGGCGACGATGCCGACGGCATGCTTTACGACCTCGCCCTCGAGTACACGGTCGTCGCCGACACGCCGGAGATCTTCGCCGTCGCCGCGGACGGCAGCAGCTTCACCGGCGGCGCCCATGGCGCGCCGCTGATCGCGCGCTTCGTGTGGCTGCCGCGCCACGACCGCCTGCTCACCGCCGACGCCCTGGTGCCGGACCCGGCGGGATGGGAAGAGATCGCCCGCCATGCGCGCGAGCAGCTGCACGCCGCGCTGTCGCAGCGGGTCGACGCCGACGAGCTGGAACCGGCCGAGCGCGCCCGGGTGGTGCGGGCGGCGGGGCGGATGATCGAAGAGGGCACCGCGGCCGAGGCGGACAGCTTCTCCGAGTTCGAGCCGGTGCTTGGCCCCGACGGCCGCATCGTGGCGCTGCGCTTCGTGTTCCCGCCGTACCAGGTGGGCCCGTATTCGGACGGCGTGCAGGCGGCCGAGGTGCCGGCGCGGGTGCTGCTGCCGCACGTGGCGGCCGAGTACCGCGCGCTGTTCGCGGAGCCCGACGCGGCACAGTAGACTGGCCAGCGCAGGTGCCGGCGCAACCCTGGCCGGCACGGGGACGGAGCATGCGCCAGGACCGGTTCCGGACACGACTTCAATCCCTGCTCGCCAGCGCCGACGTGCGCCTCGACGGCGACCGGCCGTGGGACATGCGCATCCTCGACCCGGGCGTGCCGGCGCGCCTGCTGGCGGGTGGCTCGCTCGCGCTGGGCGAAACCTACATGGACGGCGGCTGGGAGGCCGGTTCGCTCGACGGCTTCCTGCAGCGACTGCTCGAGGCGGGCCTCGACCGGCGCGTGGTGCGCCTGGCCGACGTGCGTCTGGCCCTGCTGGCACGGCTGGTCAACCTGCAGGCCGGACGCCGCAGCCTGGCGGTCGGCGAGCGCCACTACGACCTGGGCAACGACCTGTACGCGGCCATGCTCGGCCGGCGCCTGGTGTACAGCTGCGGCTACTGGCGCGATGCCGACGACCTGGACGCGGCGCAGGAGGCCAAGCTCGACCTGTGCTGCCGCAAGCTCGGCCTGCGCGAGGGCATGCGCCTGCTCGACATCGGTTGCGGCTGGGGGGAACTGCTGCGCTACGCCGCCGAACGCCATGGCGTGTCCGGCGTGGGCGTGACCATCTCGCGCGAGCAGGCCGCGTACGCACGCGAACTGTGCCGTGGCCTGCCGGTCCAGATCCTGGTCCAGGACTATCGCGAACTCTCCGGGCGCTACGACCGCATCATCTCGATCGGCATGTTCGAGCACGTGGGCGTGCGCAACTACGCGTCCTATTTCGACGTGGTCCGCCGCTGTCTCGCCCCGGACGGGCTGTTCCTGCTGCACACCATCGGCGCCAATACCAGCCGCACCCACACCGATCCGTGGATCGAGAAGTACATCTTCCCCAACTCGATGCTGCCCTCGGCCGCGCAGGTCACCAGGGCGCTGGAAGGCCGCTTCGTGATCGAGGACTGGCACAACTTCGGCGCCGACTACGACCGCACCCTGCAGGCCTGGCGCGACAACATCGAACAGGCCTGGCCGCGCTTGCCCGACCGTTACGACGAGCGGTTCCGGCGGATGTGGCGCTACTACCTGGCGGGTTCGATGGCCTCCTTCCGCACCCGCCACATCCAGCTCTGGCAGATCGTCCTGTCTCCCGACGGGGTGCCGGGGGGCTACATCGCGCCACGCTGATCAGCGCGGCGCGCCGGCGACGGGGTAGCGCGCGAGCAGGGCGCGGAGCACTCCGTTGGTCCAGCCGAAGCCGTCCTGCAGCGGGTATTCGCCGCCGCCGGCCTCGGCTTCGCCGGTCACGTCGTATTTCTCGACCAGCTTGCGCTGGCGCGCGAACAGCTCGAGGTTGCGCCGGATCCAGCGCGTGGCGACCTCGCGCGCGAACTCGTGCTCGCCGTAGCGCTCCAGGCCGCGGATCGCAAGCCATTGCAGCGGCGCCCAGCCATTGGGCAGGTCCCACTGCTCGCCGCTGCGCACCGTGGTCGTGGCCAGGCCGTGGCGCTGCAGCAGGCGCTCGCGCAGGACGCGCGCCACCGACCTGGCCTGCGCTTCGTCGGCGATGCCGAAGTACAGCGGATACACCGTGGCCAGCGTCACCTGGCCGGTCGAGGCCATGCCCTCGAGCAGGTGGTCGGTGAACACGCCTTCGTCGTCGTCCCAGAGCAGGCGCCGGATCGCATCGGCGCGCCTGGCCGCGCGCGCCTGGTACGCGGCGGACGCGTCGGCATCGCCCGCCGCCGCGTGCGCGCGCGCCAGGGTCGATTCGAGCGCGTGCAGGAGGCTGTTGAGGTCGGGCGGCAGCAGCTCCACGGTGCGGATCGTGTGCAGGCTGCTGCCGTCGGCCAGCCAGCGCGAGCTGAAGTCCCAGCCGCTCTCGGCCCCGGCCCGCAGGTTGCGGTAGACCTCGGGCGCGGGACGCGGGGAGGCCGCGGCGGTGGCCACGTCCATGATGTGGCTCTCGTCGCGCGGGGTGTCGCAGTCGTCCCAGTAGCGGTTGAGGAGGGTGCCGTCGGCCAGGCGCACGACGCGGCGGTGCGCGGCGCCCGGCGCCAGCGACTCGGCGCCGTCCATCCAGAACGCGTACTCGCGCTCGAGCGCGGGCAGGTAGGTGGCCAGGACGCCCGGCCCGTCGTGGTCGGCCAGCAGGACCACCATCGCGGCGAAGAACGGCGGCTGCGAGCGGCTCAGGTAGTAGGTGCGGTTGCCGTTGGGGACGTGGCCGTAGCGCTCGATCATGGCCGCGAAGTTGGCGACCATCGAGCGCACCAGGTCGATGCGGCCGCTCTCGAGCAGGCCGAGCATCGTGAAGTAGGAATCCCAGTAGTAGATCTCGTCGTAGCGCCCGCCCGGCACCACGTACGGCGCCGGCAGGGGCAGCAGCGAGCTGCGCGCGTCGCCCGGCGCGGGCTGGCGCTCGAGCTCGCGCCACAGGCGGTCGATGTGCGCGACGACATCGTGCGCCGGATCCGTCCGGTAGTCGCCGCCGGCCGGGCGCGGAAGCTCGAAACGCTCCGCGATGAACGCCTCCAGGTCGAACCCCGGCGCGTCGCGGCGCGCGGCGTACTCCGCCGCGATCGCCGCGGGCGCGGCCCTCGGGATGGCGTCCACCATCGCCTTGGGATCGGGCAGGGCACGCTGGGCGTCCGCGAACAGCGGGCCATAGACCTCGGGAAACCCGGCCACGCAGTGCCGGGCCGCGGCCGGCGCGCAGGCCAGGCCCAGCAGCAGCGTCGCAAGCAGGCGATGGAAGCGGTTCATGCCAAAGCCTCCTCCAGTGCGGTGGTGATGTCCGCGTCGACGCGCAGCCCGGCCAGGTCGTCGGCGCGGGTGCGACCGCGGTTGAGGATCGCGACCGGCAGGCCCAGGTCCACCGCGGCGCGCACGAAGCGCAGGCCCGACCAGACCATCAGCGACGAGCCGGCCACGAGCATCGCATCGGAGCCGTGCAGGGCCCGTCGCGCCTGCTCCACGCGCGTGCGCGGCACGGCCTCGCCGAAGAACACCACGTCGGGCTTGAGCAGGCCGTCGCAGCGGGCGCAGCGCGGAGCACGGAAGCCGGCGACCGCCTCGTCGGCGATATCCGCGTCGCCATCGGGCGCGGCGCGTGCCATGCCGGCATGCCAGCCGGGGTTGGCGGCCTCGATCCGTCCCTGGACCGCCTCGCGCGACGTGCGCTCCCCGCAGCCCAGGCACACCACCGCGTCCAGGCGCCCGTGCAGGTCGAGTACGCGGCGGCTGCCGGCGCGCTGGTGCAGGCCGTCGACGTTCTGGGTCAGCAGCAGGTTCACCCGGCCGCGGCGCTCGAGCTCCGCCAGCGCATGGTGGGCGCGGTTCGGCCGCGCGGCCAGGAACCGCGGCCAGCCCACGCTGCTGCGTGCCCAGTAGCGTCGGTAGGCTGCGTCGCTGCCGACCAGCGCTTGCAGGGTGATGGGCGGGGTGCGCTTCCAGTCGCCGTTGGCGTCGCGGTAGTCGGGGATGCCCGACGCCGTGCTGCAGCCGGCACCGGTGAGCACGAACACGCGCTGGTGGCGGCCGAGCCAGTCGCGCAGCGAAGCGGCCGCGGTGGCGACGGAAGGTGCGGCGGGCGCGGGCATGGGGCGATGCTAACCGGCGGCCGCGGGCCGCTCCAGGGGCGATCGCGCCGCGCCTGGTGGCGAGACCATGGCCAAGGCGCGGGCTGCCGGCGCCGGACACGCAAACGCCGCCGGGGTTGCCCGGCGGCGTCGCGTTGCATCCCGGCGCGGGTGCTCAGTCCGCGGACGGCGCCGCGTCCAGCCCGCGCTTCTTGAGCAGCGGTTCGATCCGCGGCTCGTGGCCGGTGAAGTCCACGAACAGCTGCCTGGCGTCCTTGGCCCCGCCGCGCGAGAGCAGGGTCTCGCGCAGGCGGTCGCCGTTCTCGCGCTTGAGGCCGCCGTTGGCCTTGATCCACTCCACGGTGTTCGCATCGAGCACCTCGGACCAGATGTAGGCGTAGTAGGCCGCCGCGTAGCCGCCCATGATGTGGCTGAAGTACGGCGTGCGGTAGCGCGGCGGGACCGGTGCGTAGTCCAGACCGGCCTGCTCGAGCGCCTGCGCCTCGTACTCCATGACCTGGGCCGCGGACGGCAGCCGGTCGGCCGGCAGCTGGTGCAGGTACTGGTCGATGACCGTCGCCCCGAGGTACTCGGTGGTGGCGAAGCCTTCGTTGAAGGTGGCCGAGGCCATCTTGCGGTCGAGCAGCGCCTGCGGCAGCGGCTCGCCGGTCTCGTGGTGCCTGGCGTAGTTGGCCAGGATCTCGGGCCAGTCGGCCCACATCTCGTTGACCTGCGAGGGGAATTCGACGAAGTCGCGCGGCACGTTCATGAAGAAGTACGGGTACTTCACGTTCGAGAACATGCCGTGCAGCGCGTGCCCGAACTCGTGGAACGCGGTGGTGACCTCGTCCCAGGTGAGCAGGGTCGGCTGGCCTTCCGGCGGCTTGGGGATGTTGAGGTGGTTGGCGACCACCGGCAGCGTGCCCTCCAGTCCGGACTGGCCGACGTAGGAGTTCATCCACGCGCCGCCGCGCTTGGACGGACGTGCGTACGGGTCGAAGATGAAGATCGCCAGCTGCTTTCCATCCTTGTCGAACACGTCGTACGTCCACGTGTCGGGGTGGTACTTCGGCAGGTCGGTCCGCTCCTTGAAGGTGATCCCGTACAGCCGGGTGGCGGCGAAGAACACGCCGTTCTCCAGCACGTTCTTCATCTCGAAGTACGGCTTGAGCTGGTTGTCGTCGAACTCGTATTCGGCCGCGCGCACCTTCTCGGTGTAGTAGGCCCAGTCCCAGGGCTCGAGCTGGAACGACGGCTCGCCCTTGGCGGCCTGCTCGCGGTCGATCATCGCCTGCAGCGCGGCGCCCTCGCGGCGCGCGTTGGCCACCGCGGCCGGCACCAGGCGGCCGAGCATGTCGTTGACCGCCTCCACCGTACCCGCGGTCTCGTCGGCCAGGGTGAAGGCGGCCGGCGTGTCGTAGCCGAGCAGGCGCGCACGCTCGCTGCGCAGCTTCAGCACCTCGGCGACGATGCCGGTGTTGTCCCACTGGTTGCCGCGGCTGCCGCGCGCGATCGAGGCCTTGTGCAGGCGTTCGCGCAGGGCGCGGTTCTCCAGCTGCGCCATCGGCGGCTGTCCGGTGGTGTTGAGCAGGGTGATCAGGTACTTGCCCTCGTGCCCGCGCGCCTTCGCGGCGGCCGCAGCGGTGGCGATCTGGGCGTCGGTCAGGCCGGCGAGCTCGGAGGCATCGTCGACCAGCACCGCGGAATCGTTGACCTCGTCGAGCACGTTGTTCGAGAACTGCGTGCCCAGCGCCGCCAGGCGCGAGTTGATCTCCTTCAGGCGCGCCTTGTCCGCGTCCCCCAACTCGGCGCCGGCGCGCACGAACTGCTTGTGGTACTCCTCGACCAGGCGCACGCCTTCCTCGTCCAGGCCCAGCTCGTGGCGGCGCTCGTAGACGGCCTTGACCCGCGCGAACAGGTGCGGATCGAGCATGATCTCGTCGCGGTGCGCGGCGAACTTCGGCGCGAACTCGTTGTTGATCTTCTTGCGGGCGTCGTTGGTGTCGGTGCCGTTGAGGTTGGCGAAGATGCGGCGGGCGTTGGCCAGCAGCTTGCCGGACTTCTCCAGCGCGAGGATGGTGTTCTCGAACGTCGGCACCGAGCGCTGGTTGGCGATCGCCCGGATCTCCTGCAGTTCCTGGGCCATCCCGGCCTCGAACGCGGGCGCGAAGTGCTCGTCGCGCAGCTTGTCGAACTGCGGATAGCCCAGCGGCAGCGGGCTCTCGACCAGCAGGGGATTGGCGGACTGGGCGTCGGTGGCGGTCTGGGCGTTCACGGGCGCTGGCTGGGTGTCCTGGGCGGAAACGGGGGCGGAGACGACGGCGGTCAGGGCGACGGCCAGGGCCGCGGCGAGCGGATGCTTCATCGGTCGTTCCTCTGCAACTCGTGGAGAACCCCAAGGTTAGCCGATCGCGCGTGACGGCCGGCCATGACGAACGGCACATGGTGTCCGCGCGCCTTCGCGGCGCTAGACTCGGGCCTGGCCGGGCGCGCCGGCCGACGAGCCGCAGGCGCGGCAATGGGGGCACTCATGGCCAGAGGCAGGTTTCCCCGGGCCGGGGCGGGGCTGGCGATCGCGTTCGCGTTCGCGTTGGCCGGCGAGGTCGCCGCCGCGCAGACGCTGCGCTACGTGGCGCTGGTGGACGGCGGCACGCAGGCCGGCCACCAGGTCGTCGTCGAAGGCGACGACGGCGTGACCCGCTCCGAGTTCATCTTCAAGGACAACGGCCGCGGCCCGGAGCTGAAGGAGGAGTTCACCCTCAACCCCGACGGCACCTTCCGCAGCTACCGGGTCACCGGCACGTCGACGTTCGGGGCCCCCGTGGACGAGACGTTCACACTCGCCGACGGCGTCGCGCGCTGGACCTCGACCTCCGACCGCGGCGAGCAGCCGGTCGGGCCCGGCGCGCAGTACTCGCCGCTCGGCGGCAGCCCGGCCGCGACGTCGGTATCGCTGGCCGCGCTGGCCAAGCGTCCGGACGGGCGCCTGCCGCTCATTCCCAGCGGCGTGCTGAGCGCGCGCAAGGTGGCCGAAGCCGAGGTCCGCAAGGGCGGCGATCGCCGCACCGTGCAGCTGCTGGCGATCACCGGCGTCGGATTCAGCCCGAGCTTCGCCTGGGCGACGGACGAGGCCCGGCCGCGCCTGTTCGCCTACATCTACCCCGGCTTCGTGCAGATGATCGAGGAGGGCTGGGAGTCCAACGCCGACGCGCTGGAGGAGGTGCAGAAGCGGGCCGAGTCCGAGGCGCTGGTGGCCATGCACGGCCGGCTGGCGCACCGCCTGCCGGGCAGCACCCTGATCCGCAATGCGCGCGTGTTCGACAGCGAGCACGCGCGCCTGGGCGAAGCGTCCGACGTGCGCCTGCGCGACGGCAGGATCGACTCGGTGGTCCCGGCGGGCACCGACGCGGACGCCGCCGACCACGTGATCGACGCGGGCGGGCGCGTGCTGCTGCCGGGCCTGTTCGACATGCACGCCCACGTCAGCCGCTGGAGCGGAGGCCTGCAGCTGGCCGCGGGCGTCACCTCGCTGCGGGACATGGGCAACGACAACGCCACCCTGCAGCAGGTCATCGCCGAGGCCCGTGACGGGACCCTGGTGATGCCGCGGATCGTGCCCGCCGGATTCCTCGAGGGCGAGAGCGCGCAGTCGGCGCGCAACGGATTCGTGGTCGCCGACCTCGAAGGCGCGAAGAAGGCGATCGACTGGTACGCCGACCACGGCTACCGCCAGCTCAAGGTCTACAACTCGTTCCCGAAGCAGATCCTCGCCGACACCGTCGCCCACGCCCACGCCCGTGGCCTGCGGGTGAGCGGCCACGTGCCGGTGTTCCTGCGCGCGCAGGACGCGCTCGACGCCGGCTTCGACGAGCTCAACCACATCAACCAGATCATGCTCAACTTCATGGTGCGGCCCGACACCGACACCCGCACACTGGAGCGCTTCTACCTGCCGGCGCGCGAGACGGCGGACCTGGACCTCGACTCGAAGCCGGTGCAGGACTTCATCGCCCTGTTGGCCGAGAAACAGATCGTGATCGACCCGACCCTGGCGACCTTCGAGTTCCTGCACCAGCGCGAGGGCCAGATCACGCCGATCTTCGCAGGGGTCGAGGATCACCTGCCGCCGGACGTGCAGCGCAGCCGCCGCGCCGCCGAGATGGACATCCCCGACGACGCCACCGGCGCGCGTTACCGCGAGTCCTTCGACCGCATGGTCGAATTCGTGGGCCGCGCCTGGCGCGCCGGCGTGCCAGTCGTCGCCGGCACCGACGAGGTGCCCGGCTTCACCCTGCACCACGAACTGGCGCTGTACGTGCGCGCAGGCCTGAGTCCGGCCCAGGCGCTGCAGGTGGCGACCTGGAACGGAGCCAAGTACTCGGGCGTGCTCGACACGCTGGGCAGCATCACGCCCGGCAAGGTCGCCGACCTGGTGCTGGTGGACGGCGATCCCACCGCCGACATCGGCGACATCCGCAAGGCCGCCACGGTGATCCAGGGCGACGTCGCGTACTACCCGGCGGAGATCCACGCCGAACTCGGCGTGCGGCCGTTCGCCCAGCCGTTGCGTGCAGTCCCGGGGACCACGAAGTGACGAACGCCTTCGACTTCACCGCCACCGGCATCGACGGGCGTCCGCGGCCGCTGTCGGAGTTCGCCGGCAAGGTGCTGCTGGTGGTCAACGTCGCCTCGAAGTGCGGCTTCACGCCGCAGTACGCGGGCCTGCAGCAGCTGTGGACCGACTACCGCGAGCGCGGCCTGGTCGTGCTCGGCTTCCCCTGCGACCAGTTCGGGCACCAGGAACCGGGCGACGAGGCGCAGATCAAGGCGTTCTGCACGCTCGACTACGGGGTCGATTTCCCGATGTTCGCCAAGGTCGAGGTAAACGGGGCGAATGCGCATCCGCTGTGGGCCTGGCTCAAGCGCGAGAAGGGCGGGCTGCTCGGCATCGACGCGATCAAGTGGAACTTCACCAAGTTCCTGGTGGGCCGCGACGGCCGGGTGCTGTCGCGGCATGCGCCGGCGGTGGCGCCGGATGCCCTGCGCGGGCCGATCGAGGCCGCGCTGGGCTGAAGGCCGGGGCGGGCCTGCCTGCCGTCAGGTGACGATGGTGACCGGCACCTTCGTGCCCGCCAGCACCTTCTGCGAGACCGAGCCCAGCAGTACGCCCTTGATGCCACCCGCGCCGCGCGAGCCCATCACGATGATGTCGGCCTTCTTCTTCGCGACCGTGTCGAGGATGGCCGGGGCCACGTCGCCCACCCGCTCGACGAACTCGACGTCCACCTTGCGCCGCTTCAACAGCCTGCGGGCTGGGCCGAGCAGGCGCGCGAACGACTCGGCATGGTGCGCCGCGGCCGCCTCGGCGCCCATCTTGCGCGCGGCGCCCGGGAACAGCGAATCGTCCACCGCCATCACCACCAGCTTGCCGCTGCGGAACGCCTTGCACAGCGCCAGCGCATGCTGGAGCGCACGGGTGCTGGCGTCGCTGCCGTCGACCGGGACCAGGATCTTCATCGTCGGACATCCTCCTCAGTGCGGATGATTCTACGCCGGCGCGGCGCGGGCAGGGATGCGGCCCGGCGAGTCACTTCTCGACGAAGGCGCGCTCGAACACGTACTGGCCAGGCGTGCCGATCCGCGGCGCCGCGCTGAAGCCGCGCCGGTCGAGGATGGCCCGGAAGTCGGCCAGCATCTGCGGGCTGCCGCAGATCATGGCGCGGTCGTGCTCCGGGTCGAGCGGCGCGAGGCCCAGGTCGGCGGCCATGCGGCCGCTGTCGAGCAGGTGGGTGAGGCGGCCACGCTGGTCACGGCCCTGCCACTGGAACGGCTCGCGGCTCACCGCGGGGTAGTACAGCAGCTGGCGCGAGATCTGCTCGCCCAGGTATTCGTGCCGCGGCAGCTCGTTGACGATGTAGTCGCGGTAGGCCAGGTCGGCCGCGCCGCGCACGCCATGGGCGACGATCACGCGCTCGAAGCGCTCGTAGGTGTCGGGATCCTTGATCACCGACAGCCACGGCGCCAGGCCCGTGCCTGTGCCCAGCAGGTAGAGGTTGCGCCCCGGGTGCAGGTCGCTGATCAGCAGGGTGCCGGTGGGCTTGCGGCCGACGAGAAGGCTGTCGCCCGGCTGGATGTGCTGCAGGCGCGAGGTCAGCGGCCCGTCGGGCACCTTGATGCTGAAGAACTCCAGCTGCTCTTCCCAGTTCGCGCTGGCGATCGAATACGCCCGCATCAGCGGCCGCCCGTCCACTTCCAGTCCGATCATCACGAACTGGCCGTTGTCGAAACGGAAGCCGTCGTCGCGGGTGGTGGTGAAGCTGAAGTAGCTGTCGGTCCAGTGGCGGACGTCCAGCACCGTCTCGGTGCCGAAGGCGGAAGACATGCGGGAGGGGAGGGTGTGGAGGGAGTTTCGCCCGCATATTGTATCCGCCGGGGGCGGCCGGCCGGGGCGGCCGCACGTGGGCAACTTGTCCACGTGCCGCGTGGCAGGCTGGGAACATGGACAGGCTCTGGACCATCGGTCACTCCACGCGGACGCTCGAGGCCTTCGTGGCCATGCTCCGGGAGGCCGGGATCGCCTGCGTGGCCGACGTGCGGCGTTTTCCTGGCTCGCGGCGGCACCCGCAGTTCGGGGCCGAGGCGCTCGCGGCCGGCCTGGCCGGGGCCGGGATCGGCTACGGGCACATGCCCGCGCTGGGCGGGCGGCGCCGGCCGCGCCCGGACTCCCCCCATACCGGCTGGCGCCACGCGGGCTTTCGCGGTTATGCCGACTACATGGACACGCCGGCCTATGCCGCCGCCCGCGAACGCCTGTTCGCGCTCGCGCGCCGGACGCCGACCGCGGTGATGTGCGCCGAGGCGACCTGGTGGACCTGCCACCGCGGCCTGATCGCCGACGATGCCAAGGCCCGCGGCTGGACGGTCATCCACCTGCTCGCGCCGGGCGATGCGCGCGAGCATCCGTGGACGTCGGCGGCACGGCTGGTCGACGGACGCCTCGACTACGGCGCGCCGGACGACGACCAGGGGCGGCTTCCGCTCTGAGCGGGCGGGGTGCGGTCAGCGGTAGCCGGCCGCCTGCAGCTCGAACAGTTCGGCGTAGCGACCGCCCTGGGCCATCAGCTCCTCGTGGGTGCCGCTGGCCTCGACCCGTCCGTCGGCGAGCACCAGGATCCGGTCGGCCATGCGCACGCTGGAGAAGCGGTGCGAGATCAGCACCGCGGTGCGGCCGTCGGACAGCTCCTTGAAGCGCCGGAACACCTCGTACTCGCTGCGCGCGTCCAGCGCCGCGGTGGGCTCGTCGAGGATCATCACCTGCGCGTCGCGCATGTAGGCGCGCGCGATCGCGATCTTCTGCCATTGGCCGCCGGACAGGTCCACGCCGTCGCGGAAACGGCGGCCGATGACCTGGTCGTAGCCGGCGGGCAGCGCCTCGATCACCTCGTCGGCCATCGCGCGCCGCGCTGCGTCCCTGATCCGGTCCATGTCGCCCATCCGGTCGATCTGGCCGACGCCGATGTTCTCGGCCGCGGTCAGGTGGTAGCGCACGAAGTCCTGGAAGATCACCCCGATGTTGGCGCGCAGCTCGTCCAGGTCGTACTCGCGCAGGTCGTGCCCGTCGAGCAGGATCCGGCCTTCGTCCGGGTCGTACAGGCGCGCCAGCAGCTTGACCAGGGTGGTCTTGCCGGCGCCGTTCTCGCCGACCAGGGCCAGCACCTCGCCCGCGCGCAGCTCGAAGTCCATGTGCCGCACCGCCCAGCGCTCGGCGCCGGGGTAGCGGAAGCCTACGTCCTCGAACACGAAGCCCTGGCGGATCGGCTTCGGGAACGGGCGCGGATCCGGCGGCGAGGCGATCTCCGGCTCGATCTCGAAGAACGAGAACAGGTCGTCCAGGTACAGGGCCTGGCTGGCGACCTGGGAGAATCCGATCAGCAGGCCCTCGAGCAACTGGCGCAGGCGCCGGAAGCTGCCGGCGAGGAAAGTCAGGTCGCCGATGGTGAAGTCGCCGCGCACCGTGCGCCAGGCGATGTAGGCATAGGCCACGTAGTAGCCGAGCGTGCCCAGCGCGGCCAGCAGCGTGCCCCAGAACGCGCGTCGCCGCGCCAGCGCGCGGTTGGCGAGGTAGAACCTGTGGGCCAGCGTCCGGTAGCGGTCCACCAGGAAGCGGTGCAGGTTGAAGATCTTCACTTCCTTGGCGGTCTCGACGCTGGCGCCGGTCTGGCGCACGTACTCGAGCTGCCGGCGTTCCGGCGTCCACTGGAAGTTGAGCGAGTAGCCCAGGGCGCTGAAGTGGGCCTCGCCGAGGAACGCCGGGACCAGCGCGATCGCCAGCAGCACCATCAGCCACGGCGCGTACACCAGCAGGCCGATGGCGAAGCTCACGACGGTGATCGCGTCCTGCACCTGCCCGAACAGCTGGCCCATCAGGTTCATCCGGCCCATGGTCTGGCGCCGGGCGCGGTCGAGCTTGTCCTGCAGCTCCGGGTCCTCGAAGTCCTCGAGGTCCAGGGTCGCGGCGTGCTCCATCAGGCGCACGCTGGTGGCATTGGTGAACAGTTCCGAGAGCAGCGAGTCGGCGTAGTTCACCAGCCGGCCGAGCAGGTCGGAGAGGATCGCCACCCCGAACTCGATCGCCAGCAGCCATGCCAGGTGGTCGAGCTGGCCGCTGCGCCAGGCCTCGCCGATGGAGTCGAACGAGAGGCCCAGCCCGACCAGCCGGATCGCCTCGTCGATGATCAGCTTGCCGATGTACAGCGTGAGCACCGGCATGAACGCGCGCACCAGGCGCAGGCCCATGCTGGCCATCGTCAGCCACGGGCTGGTCGCCCAGATCTGGCGCAGGAACGGTGGCAGGTTGCGCATCGCGTCGAAGCGCTCGCGCAGGCTGGGCCGGCTCGCCGAACGGGCGGGCTTGGGGGTGGCGTCGGCGCTGTGGCTCATGCCCGCATTGTGCATGGGGCGGCGCAGGGTGTCGTCAACGCCAGGGGCGTGGGGCTCCGCGGACGTGGTCCGCAGGCCGCAACCGGTTGATCAGGCCGGGCCGCGACGGCGGCCGTGTCCTGCAAGAGCGGCTTCGGCCGGGACCGTGCCAGCACGGCAACCGCCGAGCCCGTCGTGGCTGAAGCCGCTCCCGCGGGTGGCATCGGGGGCGGCGATGCTGGGTCAGAGCACTTCGGAGGCGTAATCGGCCAACCGCGAACGCTCGCCGCGGCGCAGGGTCACGTGGGCGCTGTGGGCCCAGTTCTTGAAGCGGTCCACGGCGTAGGTCAGGCCCGAAGTCGTCTCGGTGAGGTAGGGCGTGTCGATCTGCTCGACGTTGCCCAGGCACACGATCTTGGTGCCGGGTCCGGCGCGGGTGATCAGGGTCTTCATCTGCTTGGGGGTGAGGTTCTGCGCCTCGTCCAGGATCAGCCAGCGGTTGAGGAAGGTGCGTCCGCGCATGAAGTTGAGCGAGCGGATCTTGATCCGCGAGGCGAGCAGGTCGTTGGTGGCCGCGCGGCCCCAGCTGCCGCCTTCCTGGTCGCGGGTGAGCACCTCGAGGTTGTCGGTGAGCGCGCCCATCCACGGCGTCATCTTCTCTTCCTCGGTGCCGGGCAGGAAGCCGATGTCCTCGCCGACGCTGACCGTCGCGCGGGTCATGATGATCTCGCGGTAGCGCTGCTGGTCCATGGTCTGGGCCAGGCCGGCGGCGAGCGCGAGCAGGGTCTTGCCGGTGCCGGCGGTGCCGAGCAGAGTGACGAAGTCGATCTCCGGGTCCATCAGCGCGTTGAGCGCGAAGTTCTGCTCGCGGTTGCGCGCGCTGATGCCCCACACCGCGTGCTGGCTGCCGCGGAAGTCGTCGACGATCTGCAGCACCGCCTTGCCGTCCTCGACCCGGTCCACGCGGAACTCGGACTGGTCGTCGCCCGGCAGGTACAGGTACTGGTTCGGGTACCAGTCGCAGTCCTGGGCCGTGGCCACCTCGTAGTAGGTGCGACCGCGGTCGGTCCACGAGCGCAGGTCCTTGCCGTGGCGGGTCCAGAAGTCCTCCGGCAGCGGCGTGGCGCCGGTGTAGAGCAGGCTGAAGTCGTCGAGCGCGCGGTCGTTCTCGTAGTCCTCGCTGACGATGCCGGCGATGGCCGCCTTGATCCGCAGGTTGATGTCCTTGGAGACGAACACCACCGGGTACTCGGGTTCGTCGCGGCGCAGCTGCAGGATCGCGCCGAGGATCCGGTTGTCCGGCGCCACCGCGCCGAACGACGTCTTGTCCTCGGCCGGCATCGTGGTCTGGAAGCGCAGCTTGCCGATGCTGGCCGCGCCGCGCAGCTGCAGCGAGCGCGGGCGCTCGAGCACCAGGCCTGTGGCGATCTTGTCCGCGCCCTGCGACTCGATCAGCTCGTTGATGAAGCGGCTGACCTGGCGCGCGTTGCGCGCCGCCTCCGACATTCCCTTCTTGCCGTTGTCCAGCTCCTCGATGACCTGCATCGGCAGGAACACGTCGTGCTCCTCGAACCGGAACAGGGCGGTCGGATCGTGCATGAGGACGTTGGTGTCCAGCACGTACACGCGCTTGCCTTGGGTCATCATCGGGCGGATCGCCTCCGATTGGCGGTGGAGCGGGGACGGCCGCGCGCCGCCGCGGCCTGCGGGGCAGGGCGGCGGGGCGTGGCCGGGCAGGGGGGGCTCACGTGTCGCGTGCGGCCTTGAGCGCGTCGAGCACGGCCCGGGCGTGGCCGGCGACCTTGACCCCGCGCCATTCGGCGACGAGGCGGTGCGAGGGGTCGATCAGGAAGGTGCTGCGCACCACGCCCAGCACCTTGCGGCCGTACATGTTCTTCTCGTGGATCACGTCGAACGCCCGGCACAGCTTCTCGTCCGGGTCGCTGACCAGCGGAAAGCGGAAGCCCTGCTTCTGGCAGAAGTTGTCGTGCGACTTCACCGAGTCGCGCGAGACCCCCAGCACCGCCGCATCGAGCTTGCGGAACTCCGGCAGCAGCGCGTTGAACTCCAGGCCCTCGGTGGTGCAGCCCGGGGTGGAGTCCTTGGGGTAGAAGTACAGCACCAGCCACTGTCCGGCGTAGTCCGCGAGGGTGGCGCTGGCGCCGCCCGAGAGCGCGAGGGGCATCGCGAGGAGGGACTTGGGAAGGATCTTGCCGACGGCGGTCATGCTGCTGTGGGTCGCTCCTGGTTCGACGGGCGTCCTGTGGCGGCGGGCGCTCAGAACTTCATCGGGTCCATGATCGCGTCGAGGTTGAGGTGGTCGCAGAACTCGAGGAAATCGTCGCGCAGCGCGGCGATGTGCATGTTCGCCGGCACGCCGATGGTGACCTGGGCCGAGAACATGTCGGCGCCGGTCTGCATCGCGCGGTAGCGCGAGCAGTGCAGGCTCTCGATCGTGATGCCCTGGCGGTCGAAGAAGTCGGCCAGCTGGAACAGGATGCCGGGCTTGTCGGCCGCCACCACCTCGACGATGTACGGCAGCAGGTTCGACTGCACCGGCTTGGGCCCGGTGCGGTACCACACCAGCTTCAGGTCTTCCTCGCGCTCGAGCCGGGCGAGCATCGCCTCGAGCTTGGCCACCGCGTCCCACGACCCGGTGGCGAGCGCGGTGACGGAGACGTCCCGGCCGACCGTGGACAGCCGGGTGTCGACGAGGTTGCACCCGCTGTCGGCGATGCGCCTGGTCACGGCCAGCAGCGGCGAGGCCGGATGCGTCGTGTAGGCGTTGATCAGCAGGTAGTTCTCGTTCGGCGAAGGCCGGGATGCGTTGTCTGGATCGGTCAAGGCGGCGTCCGCGGCGGTGATGGATCTGTCGTGGAATGCGGTGTGAACGGCGGCCCGTCGGGGCCTGGAATCGCGGCCAGCATACTTGCCCGTGCTTCCAAGCCGCAAGTAACATGCCCGTGCCCGAATCCTCCTTGCCGCGCCCGGCGCGCGGCCACCGCACGAGACTCTCCCACTTGCGACTTTCCGGCAGCATCACAGCGCTGGCGACGCCGTTCACGGCGACGGGCGGGCTCGACCTCGACGCCTGGCGGCGCCTGCTGCTGGCGCAGCTCGCGGGCGGGACCCAGGCACTGGTGGTAGCCGGTTCCACGGGCGAGGCGGCCATGCTGTCGGAGGAAGAATACGAGACCCTGCTGCGCACCGCGGTGGAGGTGGCCGGCGGCCGCGTCCCGGTGCTCGCGGGCACCGGCCACACGGCTACCTCGCGCACCATCGAGGCCACGCGCCGTGCCGCCGCGCTGGGCGCCGATGCCGCCCTGGTCGTGACGCCGCCCTACGCGCGCCCGACCCAGGCCGGCCTGCTGGCGCACTATCGCGCCGTGGCCGGGGAAGGCGGGCTGCCGGTGGTCATGTACAACGTGCCTTCGCGCACCGGCTGCGACCTGCAGCCGGCCGCGGTCGCCAGCCTGGTCGGCCATCCGCGGATCGCCGGCGTGAAGGAAGCGGTCTCCGACCCACGCCGGCTTCGGGAGTGGCTGGCACTGCGCGTCGAGGGATTCGCGGTGCTGTCGGGCGACGATGCCAGTGCCGCTGCCGCCATGCTCGGCGGTGCCGACGGCGTGGTGTCGGTGGTGTCGAACGTGGTGCCCGGCGCGATGCGTCGCCTGTGCGAGCTGGCGCTGGCCGGACGCCGCGACGAGGCATTGGCCTGGGACGCGCGGTTGCAGCCTCTTTACGCCTTCGCGTCGATCGAGCCCAATCCGATCCCGGTCAAGGCGCTGCTGGAGCGGCTTGGTTTCGGCGCCGGCCCGCGCCTGCCGCTCACGCCCCTGTCCGAGGCCCACCAGGCCGCCGCCGCGCGGATGGCCGCCACGGTCGAAGCGCTCGAACGCAGCCTCCGCGATCCGCTCGCGGCCTGACCCTTTTCCCGCAGGAGACACCCGATGCGTCATTCCCGTTCCCTGATCCGCCTGCTCGCGGTCGCGCTGGTCGCCGCCGCCGTGCTCGGCGCCAGTGGCTGCAAGTGGTTCCGCAAGGGCAGCGAGCTGTACGCGGGTCCGCCCGAGACCCGGCCGCTGGAAGTCCCCCCCGACCTCGATCGCCCCGACACCTCGGGTGCCATGCAGATACCGGGAACCGGCAGCGTGACCCGCTCGTCGATCGCGGCCCCGGCCAGTCCGCAGCCCAACGGCTTCGCAGTGGCCGGCGACCAGGACGCGGTGTTCACCCGCGTCGGCGAGGTGCTGGCGGCGACGCCGGGCCTGACCATCGTCAACCGCGCCCAGCTGCTGGGCACCTACGACGTCGACTACGAAGACGCGAAGTTCCTGATCCGCGTCACCCGCACCGACAGCGGCGCCTACGTGGCGGCGGTCGATCCGCGCGGCCTGCCGGCGGCCGGCGAGCCGCCGCAGAAGCTGATCGCGGCGCTGCGGGCCGCCCTGGCCCCGTAACGGCCCGGGCCGCGGCGCGACGCACCCGCCGTCGCCGGCGACGGACCGACCTGGCGGGGACACCGGGCGAGGCCGGACGGGCATTGCGGCCGCTCCGGGCCGACTGACCGCGGCCCCGCGTTCCCGGTCTGGGCGCCGGCATGGTGCTGCTGGCCGGCTGCTGCACACTCGGCGCCGCGCTCGTCCGGACGGGGCCTGTCGACCTGGCCTCGAGCCTGGTCTGGCTGCTGCGCGCGTGGGGCGTCCGCGCCGTGCCGATCCCGTTGCTCCGGCCCGGGCTCCGGGTCCCCGGTTCGCAGGCGGGTGCCGTAGCGCGTTGTCCCTCGCTGCGAGGGCATTCGCGCTGGCCTGCCCGATCGCCCTGGACGTGCTCGAGGGCGCCCCGCCTGCGCCAGACCTGGTCTGTCAGCTGCCCCGGAACGCGACCGCGCAGGCGCGCGTGGTGCTGGCCCCGCGGCTCGTGGACATGGGCAGGCGCGCGGGTGCCGTCGCGGCCGCACCCGACCGCGTTTCGCGCGGCGGTGCCGTCCAGCGGGGGCGCTGGCCGCGTCCGGCGAGGCCGCGGCCGAGTGGATCGGTTGCGGGCTGGTGGCGGTGCAGCCGCACCCGGTCGGCGCCCTGGAGCGCCAGCTGGTCGACCGGGACCGGACCCTGGCACCGATGCCGGGGCGGCGCAGCCAGGCCCGGTTGGCGCCGGGCGCGGGTCTCAGCGTTCGAGCAGGGGCAGCTTGCCCGGCTTGCCTTCCCACTCCTTGGCGTCGGGGAGCGGATCCTTGCGCGCGGTGATCACCGGCCACTCCTTCGCCAGCTCGGCGTTGAGCGCCACGAAATGCTCCTGCCCGGCGGGGACGTCGTCCTCGGGGTAGATCGCGTTGATCGGGCACTCGGGCTCGCACAGGGTGCAGTCGATGCACTCGTCGGGGTCGATCACCAGGAAGTTCGGGCCCTCGTGGAAACAGTCGACCGGGCACACCTCGACGCAGTCGGTGTACTTGCACTTGATGCAGTTCTCGGTGACGACGAAGGGCATTGCGCGGGGTTTCCGTGGGGCCGGGAGGAACCATGGAATTCTAGAACAGCCTCGCATCCGGCGCTGCGAAGCGTTCGCATCCGCGGGCGCAGGGCGCCGCGGCGGGGCTGCGAAAAAAAGGAAGCCCGCTTTCGCGGGCTTCCGGGAAGATGGCGCTCCCTACGGGATTCGAACCCGTGTTTTAGCCTTGAGAGGGCCACGTCCTAGGCCTCTAGACGAAGGGAGCGGGGGTTGTGCGCGGACCGGGCCGGCAGGACCGCCGGTGGCGTGGACCGCCCCGCGAAGGGCCGGTGGGCCAGCGCGGCTTGCTAGTATAGCAGGCTTGCGGCCGCGCGATAGCGGTGCCGACTGGAATCCCCTGGCCTGATGCCGACCCAAGACCCGTCCCCGAGCGCGCTGAGGATCATCCCGCGCGACCAGCACCCGATTTCGCGCCGGGCGATCAGCCCGAATGCGCTGCGCGTCCTGTATCGACTGCACGAGTCCGGCTACCGGGCCTGCCTGGTGGGCGGGGCGGTGCGCGACCTGCTGATCGGCCTGGCGCCCAAGGACTTCGACGTCGCCACCGACGCCACGCCCGAGCAGGTCAAGCAGCTGTTCCGCAACTGCCGCCTGATCGGCCGCCGCTTCCGCCTGGCGCACGTGGTGTTCGGCCGCGAGATCATCGAGGTCGCCACCTTCCGCGCCAACGTGGACGACGGCAGCGGCGACCGCCAGGTGGTCGACGGCGGCATGGTCCTGCGCGACAACGTCTACGGCACGATCGAGGACGACGCGGTCCGCCGCGACTTCACCGCGAACGCGCTCTATTACGACATCTCCGACTTCTCTGTGCGCGACTACGTCGGCGGCTTCGAGGACGTCAGCAACCGCGTGCTGCGCCTGATCGGCGACCCCGAGGCGCGCTATCGCGAGGACCCGGTGCGGATGCTGCGCGCGGTCCGGCTCTCGGCCAAGCTCGGCTTCGACATCGAACCGGGCACCGCCGCGCCGCTGCCGGAACTGGCGCCCCTGCTCGCCGAGGCCGCCCCGGCGCGGCTGTTCGAGGAGTGCCTGAAGATGTTCCTGGCCGGGCACGCGGTGGCGAGTTTCGAAGGGCTCGACCGCCACGGCCTGCTGCCGGCCCTGTTCCCGGAAACCGCGGCGGCCCTGGCCGCCAATCGCAGCGGCGCGCTGCGGCGGATGCTGGTCGAGGGGCTGCGCAGCACCGACCAGCGGGTGGCGCGCGACGAGCCGGTCTCGCCCGCGTTCCTGTTCGCGGTGCTGCTGTGGCCGGCGTACTGCCGGACCCTGATCGGCCTCCAGGCGCAGGGCCTGCACGCGCCCGAGGCCGAGCGCCGCGCGGCCGACCGCGTCACCCTGCACCAGCTGGAGCGGGTGGCCCTGCCGCGCCGGTTCTCGCTGCCGATGCAGGAGATCTGGCTGATGCAGGGTCGCTTCTCGCAGCGCCAGCGCAAGCGGGTCACGCGCACGCTGTCGCATCCGCGCTTCCGCGCCGCGTTCGATTTCCTGGTGCTGCGTCGCGCCGCGTCGCCCGCGCACGAGGAAGACATCGCGTTCTGGCAGGAGGCGCAACAGGACCCCGACGCGGCGATCGCCTCGCATCCGGCCGACGTCGCGGCGGCGGAGGAGGGCATGGCGCCGCGCCGCCGCCGCCGTCGCCGCCGGCGCAGCCACGCCGCAGGGGAATGACCGCGATCCGGGCCTGCGTCGGCCTCGGCGGCAACGTCGGCAACGTGGCGCGCACGCTGGCCGGGGCGTTCGACGCGCTGGGCAGGCTGCCCCGGACCAGGTTGCTGCGCGTCTCCCGCCTGTACCGCACGCCGGCCTGGGGCCACACCGGCCAGCCGGACTTCCTCAATGCCGCCGCGGTGCTCGACACCGCGCTGCCCGCGCGCGGGCTGCTCGACGGCCTGCTCGCGATCGAGCGCGGCTTCGGCCGCAAGCGCGATCCGGACGGGCTGCGCTGGGGGCCGCGCACGCTCGACCTCGACCTGCTGCTGTACGGCGAGGCGATCATCGACGAGCCGGGCCTGCAGGTCCCGCACCCGCACCTGCACGAACGCGCCTTCGCCCTGGTGCCGCTGGCGGAAATCGCGCCCGACGCCCGCATCCCCGGCCACGGCGACGTGGCCGGCGTCCTGTCCCGGTTGGATGCCGCCGGCATCCAGGCGCTACCCTAGCGCCATGAACGCACCCGCCCCCGAGAAGCCGATCACCGTCCCGCAACTGGCCGAGGCCAAGGCGGCCGGTCGCAGGCTGGCGATGCTGACGGCCTACGATGCCGGCTTCGCGCGCGTGTTCGACGCCGCCGGCGTGGACATCGTGCTGGTCGGCGACTCGCTCGGCATGGTGGTCCAGGGCCATGACTCGACCCTGCCGGTGAGCGTGGACGACATGGTCTACCACGTCGCCGCGGTGTCGCGCGGCCTGCGCCGCGCGCTGCTGCTGGCCGACCTGCCGTTCCAGGCCGACGCGACCCCGGAGCGCGCGCTCGACGCGTCCACGCGCCTGCTGCAGGCCGGCGCGGGCATGGTCAAGCTCGAGGGCGCAGGTCCGCACAAGCTGGCCGCGATCCGGTTCCTGTGCGCGCGCGAGATCCCGGTCTGCGCGCACCTGGGCCTGACCCCGCAGTCGGTGCTGCGCTTCGGCGGCTACAAGGTGCAGGGGCGCGAGGCGGCGGCGGCGGAGCAGCTGCGTGCCGACGCGCTCGCGGTGGCGGAGGCCGGCGCGGCGATGCTGGTGCTCGAATGCGTGCCCTCGGCGCTGGCCGCGGAGATCACCCGCGCCTCGCCCATCCCGACCATCGGCATCGGCGCCGGCCCGCACTGCGACGGCCAGGTGCTGGTGCTGCACGACATGCTCGGCCTCGACAGCGGCCACCGGCGGCCGAAGTTCGTGAAGGACTTCCTCGCCGGGGGCGGATCGGTCGCCGGCGCCGCGCGCGCCTACGTCCAGGCCGTGCGCGACGGCAGTTTCCCCGGGCCCGAACACGCCTACGACTAGCGCCCGACCCATGATCGAGATCACCGGCGAGATCGACCGCCTGCGCGCGCGCGTCCGGGAATGGAAGCGCGAGGGCCTGCGCGTGGGCTTCGTGCCCACGATGGGCAACCTGCACGCGGGGCATTTCTCGCTGGTCCGGCTGGCGCGCGCGCATGCCGACCGGGTGGTCGCCAGCGTGTTCGTCAACCCGACCCAGTTCGGCCCGAACGAGGACCTCGAGCGCTATCCGCGCACCCCGGAGCGCGATGCCGAGGGGCTCGACGCCGCCGGCTGCGACCTGCTGTGGATGCCGTCGGTCGAGACCATGTACCCCTATGGCGCCGGCCAGGAGGTGCGCATCCGGGTGCCCGGCGTCACCGACGTGCTCGAGGGCGCGCACCGCCCGGGGCACTTCGACGGCGTCGCCACCGTGGTCGCGCGCCTGTTCAACCAGGTGCAGCCGGATGTGGCCGCGTTCGGGCGCAAGGACTACCAGCAGCTGGCGGTGATCCGCTACCTGGTGCGCGACCTGGCGTTCCCGGTCGAACTGCTGGCGGGCGAGACGGTGCGCGAGGTCGACGGCCTGGCGATGAGCTCGCGCAACCAGTATCTCGACGAACGCGAACGCGCGCTTGCGCCACGCCTGCACCAGGTCCTGACGTCGATGCGCGAGGCGATGCGCGCGGGCACGGCGCCGGCCGACGTCGAAGCACGGGCACGGGCCGCGCTGGTCGGGGATGGATTCGAGGTCGACTACGCGGTGGTGCGCCGGCCCGACCTGACGGACGTCGGCGCCACGGTCGAACCCGGCACGTACGTGGCCCTGGTCGCGGCGCGGCTGGGCCGCACCCGGCTGATCGACAACCTCGAGTTCGAGCTGGGCTGAGCGGCCGCTGCGGGCGGGCGCGTTCGCTCCTATACTTGCCCGCTTCGCGGGCGCGGTCGTTGGCGCCCGTTTCGGCGGCAACGGTTTCGCCGTGCCGCGACTCCTCCCACCCAGGCAGCAGGCAGACGACCATGTCGGATTTCGCGATCCTCCGTTCCCACGCCCGGCGACTCGAATCCAGCCCGATCGCGCGCCTGCTGGAGGAGGATCCGGGTCGCGCACGATCGCTGGCGATGCGGGTGGGGCCGCTGTACGCCAGCTTCGCCCGCCAGCGCTACGACGCGCCCGCGCTCGATGCGCTGCATGCGCTGGCCCAGGCGCGCGATTTCCCGGGGGCCATGCGCCGCCTGCTCGACGGCGAACAGGTCAATCCCACCGAAGGGCGCGCGGCGCTGCACAGCGCGCTGCGCGGCGACGGTTCGCAGGCGCCGTATGCCCGCGAGTGCAGCGCCCAGGCGCGCCAGGCGCGCGAGCGGATGGCGGAGCTGGTGCGGCAGGTCGTCGACAGCGGCGTGACCGACGTGGTCAGCGTCGGCATCGGCGGCTCCGACCTCGGCCCGCGCCTGGTGGTCGATGCGCTGGCCGAACCGGGCGCGACGCCGCGGGTGCATTTCCTGTCCAACGTCGACGGCAACGCCGCGCGCCGCGTGCTGGCCGGGCTGGATCCGGCGAAGACCGCGGCGATCCTCATCTCCAAGACCTTCGGCACCCAGGAGACCCTGCTCAACGGCCGCATCGTGCGCGAGTGGCTGGGCGACGACGGCCGGGTGTACGGCGTGAGCGCCAACGTCGAGCGCGCGGCCGCGTTCGGCATCGCGCCGGAGCGGATCCTGCCGATGTGGGACTGGGTCGGCGGGCGTTATTCGCTGTGGTCGGCGGTGGGCTTCCCGATCGCGCTGGCGATCGGCATGGAGCGCTTTGGCGAGCTGCTGGCCGGCGCCGCCGAACTCGACGCGCATGCCGGCAGCGCCGCGCCGCGCGAGAACCTCGCGGTCATGCACGCGCTCACCGCGCTGTGGAACCGCAACGCACTCGGCCTGGCCACCCAGGCGGTGCTGCCCTACGACGAGCGGCTGAAGCTGCTGCCCAACTACCTGCAGCAGCTGGTGATGGAGAGCCTCGGCAAGTCGGTGCGGCTGGACGGCGCGCCGGTAGGCGAGGAGACGGTGCCGGTGTGGTGGGGCGGTCCGGGCACCGACACCCAGCACAGCTTCTTCCAGGCGCTGCACCAGGGCACGCAGGTGGTGCCGGCCGACTTCATCGGCGTGGTGCGCAGCGAGGACGGCTACGGCGAGAACCATCGCGCGCTGCTGGCCAACCTGCTGGCGCAGACCGAAGCCCTGGCCAACGGCCAGGACAACGCCGATCCGCACCGCGCCTACCCGGGCAACCGTCCGAGCACGCTGCTGCTGCTCGACGCGCTCACCCCGCATTCCCTGGGCATGCTGATCGCGCTCTACGAGCACAGCGTGTACCTGCAGTCGGTGGCCTGGGGCATCAATGCCTTCGACCAGTTCGGCGTCGAACTCGGCAAGCAGGTCGCCAACCGCCTGCTGCCGGCGCTGGAAGGCGAGGCCGAAGCGGACGACCCGGTCACCCGCGCGCTGCTGGCGGAGATTTCCGCCCGCGCCTAGGGGCGCCGGATGGGCGCGGTCCCTGTCACGTGGCTGCAGCGCCTGCGAATGCTGTTTCCTGCCGGCGGGCTGCGCGCCCCGAGGATCCCATGATGCCTTCTTGCCGGATTGCGCTTCTCGCCATGCTGCTGGTGTCCTGCAGCACAGCCACTGCCACAGCCACGGCCCCGGATGCATCGCAGCCGGAGGCCGAGGTGTATGTGGAATTCCTGTGGCAGAAGACGCCGGAAGGCGCCATCGCCAGGCAGATCGCCCACTCCTTCGCCCTGGACGGTCGATTCGACCACCAGGTCTGCGTGGCCATCCTGGAAGAGGGCATCGATGTCCAGGGCATGACGCTGCAGGCGGTGGATCAGTCCGGCGCGGTCGTGGCCGGCCGGGCCCATCGTGATTTCGACGGTCGCAAGAAGTGCGTTCCGGCCGATCTGCCGGCTGCCGCGGTGCCCGGGCAATGGACGTTCAAGGTCTATCTCGATGGCATCGATCTCGCGGTGGGCGAGCGCATGATCGATGTGTTTCCGACCGTGGATGCACTCGTTTCCCGGGCTCCCGCGGACGTGCCGTACGTGCTTGGCCGCCCGAACTACGATTCCTCCATTCCGCCCGGGGACTTCCACGGTGAAGTGTCTTGGATCATGCACGTCACCAGGTCGGGATCGGTCAGCCGGGTGGAGATCGAGACCGCGGAAGGCGTCGGCGCGAAGATGCGGGACCGGGCGCTGGCGGCAGGATTCCTGACCCTGTTTCCACCCGATCCGGCTCGCGCGGAGAACGCGACGTTCCGGCGGCAGGTGTCGTTTCGCAACAGCGAGTAGCACGGCGCCTGCCCGCCCGGGGGCGGCAGGACCGGTCCGGCGCGATCTGCGCAGCCACCGTAGGAGCGGCTTGAGCCGCGATCGCCGAATCGGGCGTCGACGAACCGGATGCATCCATCGCGGCTGAAGCCGCTCCTACAGGCGGTTTTCGGTGACGATCTAGGCGGCGGCGTGCTGGCGCAGCGCCCATTCGACGTGTTCGCGCACCACAGGGTCGTCGGCGTCGCGGCGCGAGTGCAGGGCGGCCAGCACCTGGGGGGTGGTGGGCGCGTTGCCCAGCGCCACGGCGATGTTGCGCAGCCAGCGCCGGTAGCCGCTGCGGCGGATCGCCGAGCCTTCGGTGCGCTGCAGGAATTCTTCCTCGCTCCAGGCGAACAGCTCGTCGAGCGTGGCCTCGTCGAGGCGGTTGCGGGCGCGGAAATCCGGTTCGTCGGTGCGGCGCGCGAACTTGTTCCAGGGGCACGCCAGCTGGCAGTCGTCGCAGCCGAAGATGCGGTTGCCGATCAGCGGGCGCAGTTCCTCGTCGATCGGACCTTCGTGCTCGATGGTGAGGTAGGAGATGCAGCGCCGCGCATCGAGCCGGTGCGGGGCGACGATGGCGCGCGTCGGGCAGACCTCGATGCAGCGCACGCAGGTTCCGCAGTGCGCGCTGGCCGGCGCGTCCACCGGCAACGGCAGGTCGACGTAGATCTCGCCGAGGAAGAACCACGAGCCGCCGTCGCGATCGATCAGGCAGGTGTGCTTGCCGATCCAGCCCAGGCCGGCGTCGCGCGCCAGCGCGCGTTCGAGCACCGGCGCCGAATCCACGAACACGCGGTGGCCGAAGCGGCCGATGCGTTCGGCGATGCGGTCGGCCAGGCGCTGCAGCCGGGTGCGCATCAGCTTGTGGTAGTCGCGGCCGAGCGCGTAGCGGGCCACGTACGCGCGTTCGCCATCGGCCAGGGTGGCCCAGGCCTGGTCCGGGTCCTGGCCGTAGTCCAGCCCGACCGAGATCACCCGCACCGTCCCGGGCACCAGTTCGGCGGGGCGCGAGCGCCGGTCGCCGTGCCGGGCCATCCAGTCCATTCCCCCGTGCAGGCCCCGGGCCAGCCAGTCGCGCAGGTGGCGCTCGTCGCCCTCCAGGTCGACCCCGGCGATGCCGCAGCGCTGGAACCCCGCCTCGCACGCGAGGCCGCGGATCCACCGGGCCAGCGCGTGGAGGTCGGACGGCGTGGCGTTGGCGACGGGATCCTGCACGCGCGAAGTATAGAATCCGGGCCAATGGACACCCCCGCCGGCCCGCGAGGCACCCCGCTGTACGACGCAGCCGCGTTGCGTGCGCTGGAGTCGGAGATGGCCTCGCGCCTGGGCGACGGATTCGGGCTCATGGCGCGCGCGGGCCAGGCGGCCTGGTGCGAACTGCTCGCGCACTGGCCCGGGCTGCAGCGCATCGTGGTGGTGTGCGGACCCGGGAACAACGGCGGCGATGGCTATGAACTGTGCCGGCACGCGCACGAGTCCGGACGCGATGCGCGCGTGCTTCGGCTCGAGTCCCACGCGCCGCGGACCGACCTTGCCCGGCGCGCCAGCGAGGCGTTCCGCGAGGCCGGCGGGCGCGTCGCCACCCCGGGCAGCGGCTTCGCAGGCGCGCAGCTGGTGGTCGATGCGCTGTTCGGAATCGGGCTGTCGCGGGCGCCCGACGCCGACACCGCCGCGCTCATCGAGGCCATCAACGGCTCCGGCCTTCCGGTGTTTTCGCTCGACGTGCCCAGCGGACTGGACGCCGACCGCGGCAGCGCGCCCGGCGCCGTGGTGCGCGCCACCCACACCCTGCAGCTGCTGGGGCCGCACACGGGGCTGTATACCGGCGACGCCCTGGACTGCACCGGCACGCTTTCGCTGTCCACGCTCGGCGCGGACGATGCGCTGGCGCGCGCGCCGGCCGCGGCCTGGCGACTGGGGCGCGAAGCCCTCGACGGCTGGCTGTCGCCCCGGCGGCGCAACGCGCACAAGGGCGACAGCGGCCACGTGCTGTGCGTAGGCGGCGACACCGGACACGGCGGCGCGGTGATGCTCGCCGCGGACGCGGCCCTGCGCTGTGGCGCCGGCCTGGCAAGCGTCGCCACGCGTTCGGCCCACGTGCCCGGCCTGCTCGCGCGCAGGCCCGAAGCGATGGCCCGTGGCGTGGACGGCGCCGCGGCGCTGGCGCCGCTGCTCGCGCGCGCCGACGTCGTGGCACTGGGCCCGGGCCTGGGCCAGGGAAGCTGGGGCAGGGCGCTGTATGGCGCGGTCCTGGCCGCGGGACTGCCGCTGGTCCTGGACGCCGACGCCCTGAACCTGCTGGCCGCTGCCCCGCGCGAACTGGCCGCGGACACCATCCTCACGCCGCATCCGGGCGAGGCGGCGCGCCTGCTTGGCATGGAGACGACACAGGTCCAGGCCGACCGGTTCGCCGCCGCCGCTCGATTGGTCGAACGCTACGGATGCGTGGTGGTGCTGAAGGGGGCGGGCACCGTGGTGGCCGCGCCCGGCCAGTCGCCGCGCGTGGTGGCCGCGGGCAATCCCGGCATGGCGGTCGGCGGGATGGGCGACCTGCTCACCGGCTGTATCGCCGCCCTGCGCGCGCGGGGCATGCCCGCGTTCGAAGCGGCGAGCCTGGGCGCGTTGCTGCATGCGCTCGCCGGCGACGCCGCCGCGCGCGATGGCGAGACCGGGCTGTTGCCGTCCGACCTGCTGCCCTGGCTGCGCGCGCTCGCCAGCGGCAGGAGCGTCGGATGAGTGGACTGCGGCTGGCCGACGAGGCCGCGACGAATGCCCTGGCAGGTGAACTCGCCCGGACCGCGCCGCCCGGCGCCGTGGTGTACCTGCATGGCAACCTCGGTGCCGGGAAGTCCACCCTGGCCCGGGCATGGCTGCGGGCGATCGGGGTCGAGGGCACGGTGCGCAGCCCGACCTACACCCTGGTCGAGCGCTACCCCCTGGCCGGGGGAGGGGAGGCCCTGCACCTCGACCTGTACCGGATTGGCGCCCCTGGCGAGCTCGAATTCCTGGGCCTGGACGAAGCCGGGGCAGCCCTGTGGCTGGTGGAATGGCCGGAGCGCGGCACGGGCGCGCTTCCGCCCGCGGACCTGCATGTCCGGCTCGAACCCGACGGCGCCGGCCGGCGCGCCCGGCTGGAGCCGGGGACCCCGGCCGGGGCGGCATGGCTGGCGCGACTGCGGCCCGAGGGCCGACTTGCGCCCGACAGCTGAACCGGAGCCATAGGAAACGACGGCAGGTTGCCGATTTGAAAGGGAAACTGCGTTGCAAATATGGCCCATCAGTGATTGACTACGGCCCATGCGCGCGCGGGGAGCCCACCTTCAACAGTTGCTTCTAGGCCTGGCCCTCCTCGCGGCCCTGGCCTGGAACCTTGCGCATGGCGCCGAAATCCGCGCCGTCCAGCTCGGGAGCGGTCCCACCGGCACCCGCGCCGAGATCCAGGTCGATGCCGAAGCCGAGTACCGCCTGATCCAGCTCCAGGACCCGGACCGGCTCGTGGTCGACCTGCCGGCGAGCCGCCTGGCCGGGGCCCTTGCCCTGCCGCCCGCGGCGGGCGTGGTGAAGAGCGTCCGCACCGGCCAGCCGGTGGCGGGGACCACCCGCATCGTGTTCGACCTGGCCACGCCCGTGGTGGCGCTCAAGCCGCGCTTCGAGGCCGGTCCCGGCGGGACCCGCCTGGTCATCGAATGGCCGGGCGACGGCCATCCGGATCCCATCGCCCAGCTGGCCGCCACGCCCCCGGCCGGACAGGCGCGTGCGGCCGGCGCCAATACGCAGTCCCCGGCTTCGTCTGCGGCGGCCTCCCCGGCCCCCGCTGTCGCCGACGCCCAGGGCGCGGGCGACGAGGCGGCTGCGGTCGACCAGGCCGCGGCTTCGGCGGAAGCCACCGCGCGCCTGCTCGCCGAACTGCGCGAGTCCGGCCAGCTGGGCTCCGCGCCCGCCACTGCGGAGGCGACCGCCGCGACCGCCCCGCAGCCGGGTGGATCGGCGCCGATCCCCGCCGCGACCCAGGTCGCCCGGCCTGCGCCCGAGGCAACAACCCCGGCCGCGACGGCGTCCGCCCAGGCCTCGACGCCGCCCGCCCCGGTGGCGCGCGCCGCGACTGGCGGCCGGCCGCTGGTGATCGCGATCGACGCCGGCCACGGCGGCCAGGACCCGGGCGCGATCGGTCCCAGCGGCACCCGCGAGAAGGACGTGACCCTCGCGATCGCGCGCGAACTGGCGCGCCAGGTCAACGCCACCCCCGGGCTGCGCGCGCACCTGGTGCGCGACCGCGACGTGTTCATCCCGCTCAACAACCGCGCCCGCATCGCCCGCCAGGCAGGCGCCGACATGTTCATCTCGATCCATGCCGACGCCGCCGAAAACCGCAATGCCAAGGGTTCGTCGGTGTACGTGCTCTCGCTGCGCGGCGCGTCGTCGCAACGTGCGCGCTGGCTGGCCGAGAAGGAGAACGCGGCCGACCTGATCGGCGGCGTGCGTGCCCCGTCCAACGACAGCGTGCTCGCCAACGTGCTGCTCGACCTCACCCAGAGCGGGCAGATGAAGGCGTCGGAGGACGCCGGCCAGCACGTGCTCGCCGGCCTCAAGCGCATCGGCAACAACCACAAGCCGCACATCGAGCGCGCCAACTTCGCGGTGCTGCGCACCTCCGACATGCCGGCGATGCTGGTGGAAACCGCGTTCCTGTCGAATCCGGAAGAGGAAAGGCGGCTGACCGACCCGGGCTTCCAGCGCACCGTGGCGCGCGCGATCCTCGACGGGGTGGACACCTATTTCGCGAGCCAGCCGCCGCCCGGCACCCTGTATGCCGCGCGCGCCGCGGCCAACCGCGTGGCCAGCGTCGGCGGCAGTCCCTGACGCGGGACGCCGGCCGCCTCGCGGGCGAGGCATGGGCCGCCGTCGGCACACGTCCCCGCGATCCCTGCAACCTGGGCGCCCTGCAGCGACGGTTCCGCCTCGCGTCCTCGCCGACATGTGACGTCCCGGCCGGATCGCGCCCGACGCGCGCCGGCGCATCGCCGCGCGCCCGGTATCATGCAGGGATGCCGATCCAGCAGTTGCCCGACACCCTGATCAACCAGATCGCCGCCGGCGAAGTGGTCGAACGCCCCGCCTCGGTGGTCAAGGAACTGGTCGAGAACGCGCTGGACGCGGGTGCGCGCCGGATCGAGATCGACCTGGAGGAAGGCGGGGTGCGCCTGGTGCGGGTGCGCGACGACGGCAGCGGCATGTCCGCCGCGGAGCTGCCGCTCGCGGTCTCGCGCCATGCCACCAGCAAGATCGCCAGCCTCGACGACCTCGAGGCGGTGGCCACGCTCGGCTTCCGCGGCGAGGCACTGCCTTCGATCGCCTCGGTCAGCCGCTTCCTGATCGGTACCCGGCGCGCGGACGATCCGCACGGCGCGGCGCTCGAGGTCGATGGCGGCCGCGTCGGCGAGGTCATGCCGAAGCAGCTGCCGCCCGGTACCGTGGTGGAGGTCCGCGACCTGTTCTACAACGTACCGGCGCGGCGCAAGTTCCTGCGCGCCGAGCGGACCGAGTTGGGCCACGTCGAGGAATGGCTGCGTTCGCTGGCCCTGGCGCGCCCCGACGTCGAACTGCGCGTCTCCCACAACGGCAAGCCGTCGCGGCGCTACCGCGCGCTGGCCGATGCCGGCGCGGGACTGTTCACGGACGAACGCCTGTCCGTGACCCTGGGCGAGGAGTTCGCGCGCCACGCCCTGCGCGTGGAGCATGCGGCCGCCGGCCTGCGCCTGCATGGATGGATCGCGCAGCCGGCCTATTCGCGCGCCAGCGCCGACCAGCAGTACCTGTTCGTCAACGGTCGCGCGGTGCGCGACCGGGGCGTCGCCCATGCGATGAAGCAGGCCTACGCCGACGTGCTCTACCACGGCCGCCAGCCGGCCTGGGTGCTGTTCCTGGAGCTGGACCCGACCCGGGTCGACGTCAACGTGCACCCGGCCAAGCACGAGGTCCGCTTCCGCGATCCGCGGCTGGTGCACGACTTCGTCTATCGCACCGTGCACGATGCGCTCGCGCGGACGCGCGCCGGCCACGCCGGGCCGCCGGCCGCGCATCCCGCTCCCTTCGCGGCCACCGCCGCCCGGGGACCGCACGATGACGCCGCGACGGCGCGTCCATCCTGGGGCGCGATGCCTTCGCAGCCGGCGATGCCGCTGCAGGTCGACGACGCGCGCGCGGCCTACGCCGCACTGTATGGCGCCGTCGCGCCACAAACCTCCGGCGCGCCACAGGCGCCGCTGCCTCCCCCGGATGCCTCCGCCGGCATTCCGCCGCTGGGCTACGCCATCGCGCAGCTGCACGGCATCTACATCCTCGCCGAGACCGCGGACGGCCTGGTCGTGGTCGACATGCATGCCGCGCACGAGCGCATCGGCTACGAGCGCCTCAAGGCGGCGCACGACAGCGAAGGCCTGCGCGCGCAGCCGCTGCTGGTGCCGCAGACCGTGGCGGTGTCAGAGCGCGAGGCCGACGTGGCCGAGCAGGAGGCGGCGACACTGGCCGAACTGGGTTTCGAGGTCGACCGCAGCGGTCCGCAGTCGCTGCTGCTGCGCAGCGTGCCGGCGTTGCTGGCGCACGGCGACACCGAGGCGTTGCTCCGCGACGTGCTGGCCGACCTGCGCGAGCACGGCGAGAGCCTGCGCGTGCGCAGCGCCCGCGACGAACTGCTCTCCACGATGGCCTGCCACGGCGCGGTGCGGGCCAATCGAAGGCTCACCATTCCGGAGATGAACGCGCTGCTCCGGCAGATGGAGGAAACCGAGCGCTCGGGGCAGTGCAACCATGGGCGTCCGACCTGGGCGCACTTCCCGTTGGCGGAGATCGACCGTTGGTTCATGAGGGGGCGTTGAGCATGGAAAGGATGCGGCTGTGGTCGTGCGTGCTGCTTGGACTGGTGCTGGCGGGATGCGGCGGGCCGCCGGGCGGAAGCGAACCCGGGGTGGACGCGACGGCTGCGCCCGTGGTGGCCGATCCCGGGTTCGTGGCCGAGCAGGACGCCTGGCGCGCCGAGCGCCGGGCCGAGCTGCGCCGGCCCGACGGCTGGGCCAGCCTGATCGGGCTGCACTGGATCGAACTTCCGGCGCACTACGTGGGCAGCGGACCCACTGCGGGGATCCGCCTGGCGAAGGGTCCCGAGCGCATGGGCCTGCTGCAGCAGCAGGGCGGGAAGGTGTTCCTCACGCCGGACGCCGAGGCGGGACTGACCGTCGATGGCGAGCCCGCGCAGGGGCGCTTCGAGCTGCTTCCGGACTCTTCGCCGACGCCGACCGTGGTCGGCTTCGACGAAGGCAAGGGGCTGTTGACGCTGATCGATCGGGGCGGGCGCAAGGCCCTGCGGGTCAAGCACGCCGAAGCCGAGGGCCTGGTTCGCATGGGCGAGCTGGACTACTGGCCGGCCGACCCCTCCTGGCGCATCCAGGCCCGGTTCCAGCGGCATCCGCCGGGGCGGACGATCCAGATCGTGGACATCCTCGGGCAGCAGGGACCGCAGCCCAACCCGGGCGTGGTCGAGTTCGAGCGCGACGGCATGCTGTACCGGCTCGAGGCGCTCGAGGGCGAGGATGGCGGGCTGTTCCTGATCTTCGCCGACCGCACCAGCGGGCACGAGAGCTACGCCGCCGGGCGCTATCTGTACACCGCGGCTCCCGATGCGGATGGAGGCGTGGTGGTCGACTTCAACCGCGCCTACAACCCGCCGTGCGTGTTCAGCGACTACGCCACCTGTCCGCTGCCGCCGCCGGAGAACCGCCTCGACCTGGCGGTGACCGCCGGCGAGAAGAAGTACGTGCGGCCCTGAACCCGGCCCCTGGTCACATGGCGCGGCCGTTGCGCGTCCAGTCGACGGAGCCCCACCGACAAGGAGTACCGATGCATCCGATCCGCAGACTGTCCACCCGTGCACTCCGCCGCGTCGTGGCCGCGTTCGTCCTGGTGGCCTTCGCCGCCGCGGTCCACGCCGACGCGACGCGCGAGCCGCCGGTGCCACTGCTGTGGAAGGTGTCCGACGACGACAACGCGGTGTACCTGCTCGGTTCGTTCCACCTGCTCAAGCCCGACGACTATCCGCTCTCGCGCGACATCGACACGGCGCTGGCCGACGCCGACGTGGTCATGTTCGAGATCCCGCCGGAGGAGCTGGGGTCGCCGGCGCTGGGCATGCGCATGGCGCAGGCGGCGATGCGTTCGGATGGCACCCTGCTCGACAGCGACCTGCCGGAGGAGACACGCGCGGCGCTGGCCCGCTGGATGGAAGGCAACGCCACGCACCTGCAGGCGCTGCAGCTCACCCCGCAGGCGATGCAGATGTTCGAGCCCTGGTTCGCGGGGCTGATGGTGGCGGTGGTGGAGATGGGCAAGGCCGGGCTCGATCCGGCCCTGGGCCTGGACATGCACCTCGCCCGGCGCGCGACCCAGGCAGGCAAGTCCATGGGCGGCCTGGAGACCGGCACCGAACAGATCGCGTTCCTCGACGGCATGGCGCTGGAGGAGCAGGTGCAGTTCCTGCAGGAAGCGCTGGCGGGTGCGGAGCTCGGCAGCGAGGAGATCGAGAAGCTGCACGCGGCTTGGCGCAATGGCGACGTCGATACGCTGTGGGCGTCGATGGCCGTGGAGATGCGCGAGCGGTTCCCGGGGCTGTACCGGCGGATCAACGTGGCGCGCAACGACGCCTGGGTGGAGCGGCTCGACGCGCGCCTGCGGTCGCCGGGCACCGAGGACACCCTGGTCGTGGTCGGCGCGTTGCACCTGCTCGGCGAGGACGGCGTGGTCGAGAAACTGCGCGCGCGAGGTTACGAGGTCGAGCGCATCTGCTCGGCCTGCGCCACCCGGTAGCGGGATCGACGGCGGCGGCACCCACGGCTGCCGCCACGCGCGTCAGCCGGGTTGCCCGGCAGGCAGCATCACGATGCAGTCGACCGGGCAGGCGGGCAGGCACAGCTCGCAGCCGGTACACAGTGGCGCGAGCACGGTGTGCATGAGCTTGCTTCCGCCGACGATGGCGTCGACCGGGCAGGCCTGGATGCAGCGCGTGCAGCCGATGCAGTCGGCTTCCACCACGCGTGCCACGAGTGGCGGCTTGTGTTCGCCGCGGCTGCGGTCGTAGGGCCGCGGCTCCACGCCGAGCACGTGCGCCAGGGCGCGCGCGCCGGCATCGCCTCCGGGCGGGCAGCGGTCCACGCCGGCCTCGCCGCGGGACATGGCTTCGGCATACGGCCGGCAGCCGTCGAAGCCGCACTGGCCGCACTGGGTCTGCGGCAGCAGGCGGTCGAGGCGTTCGACCAGGTCCGGTCGCGGCCCGCTCATGCCTGGCGCACCCCGCCGTACCAGCGCTCGTGGATGCCGGCCGCGGACGCCACGCCGGGCCGGAAGCCGGGCAGCCACGGCCCGACCGTCGACCGTGCGCGCGCCAGCCGCCGTGGCGTGGCCACGGTGCGCAGGAACCGCGCACGGGTGTCGTAGCGGGCGAGGGCGTGGTCGAAGTCGAACAGCGCCAGCTGCATCGGCCGGGTCAGCGCACCGGCATCCCGGGCTGCGCGCCGTCGTCCACGTCCAGCAGGGCCAGCGCACCGCCGTCGAAGCCGGCGGACAGGATCATCCCTTCGCTCACCCCGAAGCGCATCTTGCGCGGGGCGAGGTTGGCGATGAACACGACGTGGCGGCCGACCAGCTTCCCGGGCTCGCCGTAGCTGGCGCGGATGCCGGAGAAGATCTGGCGCTGGCCGAGTTCGCCGGCGTCGAGCAGGAACCGCAGCAGCTTGTCCGAGCCTTCGACGAAGCCGCACTCGAGCACCTTGCCGATGCGCAGGTCGAGCTTCGCGAAATCGTCGATGCCGACGTACTGCGGCGTCTCGGCGGGCGCGGCGGCCTTGGCGGCAGGCGCAGCGGCCTCGGGCCTGGTGGACAGGGTGTCGCGGGAGGCGTCGGTCATGGCGTCGATGCGCTTGGGGTCGATGCGGGTGAACAGGGGGGTGTAGGCGGCGAGGGTGCGGCCGTCGAGTTCGACGAAGCGGCCCGGCGCAAGCTCCACGCCGCCCAGGTACTGCTCCACACGCGCGGCGATGCCGGGCAGGATGGGCTTGAGCATGCCGGCGATGTCGGCGAAGGCCTGCAGCGCGGTGGCCAGCACCAGGTGCAGGTCGGCGCGGCGCGCGGGATCCTTCGCCAGCGACCACGGCGCGGTCTGGGCGATGTATTCGTTGACGCTGTCGGCGGCGGCCATGGCGTTGCGGGCGACCGCGGCGAAGTTGCCGCGCTCGTAATCGCCGGGCGCGCACGCGCACGCGCTGCGCACGCCTTCGCGCATCGCGCGCGCCTGCGCGTCCCAGCCGTCGCTGGTGCCGGCGGGCGTGCCGGGCGGCAGCACGTTGCCGAATCCGGTCTCGAGCAGCTTCGCGCAGCGGCTGGCGATGTTGACGAACTTGCCGACCAGGTCGCTGTTCACGCGGGCCACGAAGTCCGACAGGTTCAGGTCGAGGTCGTCGACGCCGCCGGAGGACTTGGTGGCGAAGTAGTAGCGCAGCGCCTCCGGGTCCAGGCCGCTGTCGAGGTAGGTGCGCGCCATCACGAAGGTGCCCCGCGATTTGCTCATCTTGGCGCCGTCCACGGTCAGGTAGCCGTTGACGTGCAGCTGGTCGGGCAGGCGCAGGCCGTTGCCGTGCAGCACCGCCGGCCAGAACAGGCCGTGGAAGTTGACGATGTCCTTGCCGATGAAGTGGTGCAGTTCGGCGTGCGCGCCGGGCCGCAGCAGCTCCTCGAACGCGACTTCGTCGAAGCCGGCCTTGCGGCCGCTGCGGGCCAGCGCGAGCAGGCTGGAGAAGTAGCCGATCGGCGCGTCGAGCCAGACGTAGAAGTACTTGCCCGGATGGCCGGGGATCTCGAAGCCGAAGTAGGGCGCGTCGCGGGAGATGTCCCAGTCGCGCAGGCCGCCCTCGGCGTCGATCCACTCGCGCAGCTTGGCCTTCACGCCCGGGACGGCGACCTCGCCCTCCAGCCAGTCGCGCAGCACCGTCGTGAAGTCGCCGACCTTGAAGAAGAAGTGCTCCGATGCGCGCAGCTCGGGCGTCGCGCCGGACACCACCGAGCGCGGGTCCTTGAGTTCGGTGGGCGAGTAGGTGGCGCCGCACGCCTCGCAGTTGTCGCCGTACTGGTCGGGCGTGCCGCAACGGGGGCAGGTGCCCTTGACGTAGCGGTCGGGCAGGAACATCGCCTTGACCGGGTCGTAGAGCTGCTCGATCGAGCGGCGTTCGATGTGGCCGCCTGCCTCGAGCGCGCGGTAGAAGCGCTCGGTCAGTTCCCGGTTCTCGGGCGAGTGGGTGGAGTGGTACCAGTCGAAGTCGACGCGGAAGTCGGCGAAGTCGCGCTCCTGGCTGGCCTGGGTACCCTTGATGAATTCCTCGGGCGCCACGCCGGCCTTCTCCGCGGCGAGCATGATCGGCGTGCCGTGGGTATCGTTGGCGCAGACGAAGTGGACGGTGCCGCCCGCCAGGCGGCGCGCGCGCACCCAGATGTCGGCCTGGATGTAGCCGACCAGGTGGCCGATGTGCAGGTGGCCGTTGCCGTAGGGCAGGGCGCTGGTGACGATGGCGGGGCGGTGCATGTCGACGGGATCGGCGGGGAGCCCGGATTATCGCATGCCGCATGCGGCACGGCCGGCGCGGCGCCGGCCGTGCGGGGGCCTCGCGGCCCCGGAACGACGGGACGCGCGGCTACTGCCGGATCCACACCTGCGACTTGCAGATGAAGGCCACGCAGCCCGACACCTGGAGCCGGCTGCCGCCGTCGATCAGCTCCATCTTGGACTTGTACACCTTGCCCTCGTCGGGCTTGAGGATGGTGCCGCCGGCGTACTCGCCGCCGCCTTCGGGCTTCATGCCGCGGATGATCTCCATGCCCGTGATCGGCTGGTTGCGGCGATCGTCCTTGCACTTGTCGCAGGTCGGATTCGGCCGGCTCGGGTTGAGCAGTTCGACGATCCGGCCGGTGAGGGTGCCGTCGGCGGCCTGGGTGATCTCCACGATCGACTTGGCCTGGCCGGTCTGGTCGTCGATGGTCTTCCAGCGGCCGGTGGCCGGATCGGCGGACAGGGCCGGCAGCGCGACGGCCAGCAGGGCGCCCGCGGCGACGCGGCAGAGGATCTTGTGCATCTGGATCTGTACTCCCGAAAAGGAACCGAACGAAGAAGACGGGTGGCCGGCCGGGCCGGCATACCACTTGTAACGCATCGCGGGTCGCGCCGGCCGGGCGGGCGTCGCCGCGTTCAGGGCGGCGACATGGATGATCGCGCGTCCCGCGGGAATCGCGTCAGGGCGGGGATCCGGGCCGATCCGCGGGTTCCCCGGTCGGCGCCGGTTCGGCCGCCGGTCCCGCGTCGGTCGCCTCGCGTACCTGCTCCACGGCGCCCACGCTCACTTGGCCGATGCGCACGTTGGTCCAGATCCGGTCCTGCCACTGGCGGTACTGCACCGGGTCCCAGTATTCGGGCCGGTAGTACTGCGATGCGTCCATCGTGCCCACGCCGGGGACGTGGACCTGGACCTGGCTGGTCTGGGAGCCGAGGCGGCTGCCGGTCATCTTCCTGAGCTCGCGCTTGAACACCTGCGCCAGGCGCGGCCCGGTGACGTCGTCGCCGTACTCGGCGCGGATCGACGGCCCCAGGGCGCGGGCGCGGTCGCGCTCGTGCTCCTGCAGCTGCGACCAGTACATGTCGCGCTTGCGGACGAAGCTGGTGTAGCCGCGGTCGGCGGCGAGCTCCATCCACACGTAGGCCGCGGCCCGGTCGAGCTCCGTGCCCAGGCCGATCCAGAGCATTTCGCCGACGATCGCCTGCGACGGCTTGTCGCCGTACCAGGCCGCGCGCTTGAACTCCGCGAACGCGCGCGGGTGGTCCTTCTCGCCGTACGCGTCGAGGCCGCGGGTGCGGTGCAGCAGGTCGGGATGGCCGTCGAGGAACCCGGCCGCGACCAGGAACGGATCGATCGTCGGGTCGGTGTGGCGGGCGTCGCGCGCCAGCGCGGCGGCGGGCAGCAGGAGCAGGAGGAGGACGAGGCAGGCGATGCGCGACTTGGGCATTGGCGGTTTGCTGGGATGGTGGGATGCCGTGGCGGCAGGTTATCGGAACGGTGGGCGTTGGCGCCGGCCGGAAGTCACGCCCGGCCCCGTGCCACGCTCCATCGGACGGGCAAAAAAGAAGCGGCGCTTGCGCGCCGCTTCCAGTGCTGCATGACAGCAGGTGTTGCGATCAGAACTTGTAGTTGAAGCGGGCGAACAGGGTACGGCCGTACAGGTCGTACTGGGTCGCGAACGCCGGGATGTTGCCGTAACGGGTGGCGACGCCCGTCGACACGGTCGGCGGCTCGTCGTTGAACACGTTGCGGATACCCACCAGCATCGACCACTTCGGCTGGTTGTAACGCAGCGAGACCGAGTGGTACAGGCGCTCCTCGGCCCAGATGTCGCGCTGGGCGCCCTCGAAGCCCTGGTAGGTGAACGTCGGGTCGAGATCGAAGTTGCTGGTCTCGCCCACGTAGTCCATGAACCAGGTGTAGGTGAAGTCGCCACGGGTCAGGCCGGCACGCAGGTTGCCCACGAGTTCCGGGTAACCGATGTAGCCGGTCAGGTCGTCGCGGGTCTGGCCGCTCTCCTCCGCGCTGTCGAACAGCAGGTAGAAGTTCTCGGTCGTGTAGGTGAACGACGCCTCGACCTCCAGCTTGCCCCACGCGAAGTCGTTGTCGTAGCGGGCCAGCAGGTCGTAACCGCGGGTCTTCTGCTTGTTGATGTTGATGTAGGTCGCGAAGACGTCCGTGATCATGTGCGCCTGCGGACCGGTCGCCGGGTTGCGGATCAGGTTGTTGCAGAACGCGTTGGGGAACGTCGGCGAGCCGTAGCAGCCCTGGACGATGTTGGCCGCGCTCAGGGTGCTGATCTGGTCGCGGACGTCGTACTCGAAGTAGTCGAGGGCGACGCTGAGCGGGGCGAAGGTCGGCGTCCAGACGATGCCCGCGGTGCGCGCGGTCGAGCGCTCAGGGGTCAGGAAGCCGGCGCCGCCGCCCTGGAAGATCTCGGCCGACGAGCTGCCGGCGGCGGTGTAGTCCTCGGGGATGCCGACCGCGGCGCAGTTGGTACGGAGATAGTCGTTGCTCGACTCACCCCACCGGATGCACGGGTCGATCTGGCTCTGGGCCAGGAAGCCCGACAGGTTGCCCAGGTACAGCTCGTACAGGCCCGGGGCGCGGTACGAGGTGCCCTTGGTGGCGCGCAGGCGCACCGACGGGACGATCTGCCAGCTCAGGCCGGTCTTCCACACCTTGTCCGATTCGCCGACGGAGTCGTAGTCGAACCAGCGGCCCGACACGTTCCACATCAGCGACTCGAAGCCCGGGACGCCCTTCAGCAGCGGCACTTCGAGCTCGGCGAAGATCTCCTTCACCTTGTCGTCGCCCTTGGTCACCTGGGCGCTGCTCTGGCCCCACAAGTCGCCCGACAGCTCCATCTCGCTGGGCTGGTCGTGGATGCTGAAGTCGCGGTACTCGACGCCGATCGCGGCGCCGACGGCGCCGGCCGGCAGGTTGAACAGCTCGCCGGTCACGACCGCGTTGAACACCAGCTGGTCGTACACGGTGTTGCCGGTGTGCCACTTGCCCACGGCCGCCACCAGGTCGTCCATGCACTCGCCGCTCAGGATGCACGGCTGGAAGTAGTCGATCCGGGCCTCGCCGCTGTTGGCGCGGGTCAGGTCGCCGGTGAGGGCGGTGGAGATGGCACCCACGCTGTAGTCACCGTCCGAGCGCGAGTACGACAGGTCGGCCTGCCACGCCCAGGTGTCGGTGAAGCTGAACAGGCCGTCGAGGCCGGTGTTCACGTAGATGTAGTCGACCTCGATGCTCTGGTCGGAGGGGTACGGCATGATCGGCGTCGCATAGCCGGACGGCACCGGGCCTTCCACGGTCGGGAAGAACTGGCGCATGCGGTGGGTGTCGGTCGTGCGGCGGTTGAGCAGCAGTTCCGTATCCCAGTTCACGTTGCCGAAGCTGAAGCTGGAGCTGGCGAAGATGTTGTAGCGCTCCTGCTTGTCGATCAGCTGCACGTCGTCCCACAGCTCGCTCTGCAGCACCTGCATGTGGCCGGCGCGCGGCGAGTTGGCGTAGTTCGTCACGATGTTCGGGACGTAGCCCGGCAGCGTGGTGCCGATGGTCGAGCCGTCGCGCGACGGCACGTAGCGCACGCCCGTGAAGTAGTCGTCGAAGCCGTTGATGATGCCGTTGTTGGTGCAGCCTTCCAGGCGGGTGCCGGCGTTGATCGAGCGGTCTTCGCGGTCGATGCGGTTGCCGTTCTGGTCCCACACCAGGTCTTCGGCGCAGCGCAGGAAGCGGCGGTCGCCGAAGCGCAGCGGTTCGTGCAGGTAGTACTCACCGGCGACGACGATGCTGCCGTTGTCGAAGTTCCAGCCGTTGGCGCCCGAGATGCTCCACACCTCGCCGCCGCCGGCGAACGGGACGCGCATGCTGGCGGTGATTTCCGGCGCGTCGATGTTCTTGCGGGTGATCAGGTTGACCACGCCGGCGACAGCGTCCGAGCCGTAGATGGACGAGGAGCCGTCCTTCACGATCTCGACGCGCTGCAGGATCGAGGAGGGGACCACGTTGAGGTCGAACGCGCCGACCTGGCCGCGGGTACCGGCCGGACCCGGGCGGTGGCCGTTCAGCAGCACCAGCGAGCGGTTGGCGCCGAGGCCGCGCAGGTCGACCGACTGGGTGCCGGTGCCGCCCTCGACGACGAAGCCGGCGAACTGGTGGCTGATCTGGGTCGAGCCGGCCGCGACGCTGGACTTCTGGAGGAATTCGGCGGTGTCGACCTGGCCGACGGCGACGTTGGTGTCGGCGGTGATCACCTGCACGGGCGAGGTGGTGTCGTACTCGACACGGCGCAGCAGCGAGCCGGTGACCGTGATCCTCTCCAGCTCGGTCGCGCGGGCATTGGTCTGGGCGGTGGCTTCCTCGGACTCGTCCGTTTCCTGGGCCATGGCCGCCGGGCCGTAGAGGCATGCTGCAACTGCTACGAACAGCGGCAACTTCTTGAAAATACTGCGCTTGCTGTTGATTTCACGCATTTGGATGGAACCCCGTGGAGTTGAACGGACGAACACGTTGTTACGTCCCCGTTAACCGAGTATATGTCTTGACGCCCGGTTCACGCAATATTTACTTACTCGGCGAACCAACCGGGCAAACCGGCGGTCCAACCACGGTCTGTTCGTGTCTCGATGACGGGCATTGCCGGCCTCGCGGACCGCTGTTTCCGCCAGCTGCCGGCGGTCGGCCGGAGCCGTGCGCGGCGACGTGCCGGGGGCTGAGTGACCCTGCGTTCCTGCGATACGGTTGCATCTGGAACAGGCTGTTCCAGTGGCAGGACCGCGGGATGGCCGGCGGCGGGTGCCGTGGCGGGGACAAAACGCGAAGGGCCCCGGTCATTCCGGGGCCCTTCCACTGTCTCCCTGCCGTGCGTGCTTACAGGCCGCCCGGGCCGCAGTCCTTGCGCAGGAACTCTTCGATCAGCCCCAGCGTCTTCTCCTGGTGGCGCGGATACCACGGCATGCTGTGCGGCATGTCGGGGATCAGCTCGAAGCGGGCCGGCACCTTGTCCTTGATCGCCGCGTAGAAGCCGCTGGCATGCTGCGACGGCGTGCGCACGTCGCGGTCGCCCACGAACAGCAGCACCGGGATGTTGGCCTTGTCGGTGTTGCGCATCGGGTCCATGCCCTTCAGGGTCCGGCCCTGCAGGATGCGCTGCACGAAGTTGTCGCTCCACGCGCGGCCGATGCGGGCCAGGTCGGTCACCGGGGCGCCCGAGATGGCGCACTGGTACGGGCTGTCCGGGCGCACCGCCGCGGCGGCCGCGGCGAAACCGCCGTAGGAGTAGCCGAAGATCGCGATGCGGTCGGGATCGGCGATGCCCTCCTTGACCAGCCAGACCGCGCCGTCGTCCTTGTCGTCCTGCATCTTCTGGCCCCACTCGGCGTCGCCGGCGAGCCACAGCTTGCGGCCCAGGCCGGCCGAGCCGCGGTACTGCGGACGCAACACGGCGTAGCCGCGCGAGGTCAGGAACGGCACCCAGCCCGACGCGTCCCAGCCGCCGTAGTCGCGCGCCCACGGGCCGCCGTGGGGGTGGATGATGGCCGGGAGCGGGCCGTCAGCCGGCTTCCAGCCGGCGGGCAGGTCGAGGATGGCGGGGATCTTCAGGCCATCGCGTGCCTCGTAGGTCACCCAACGCTGCTCGCCGATCGACGAGGGCTTGATCCAGGGACGCTGGTTGCCCAGCTCGACCACCTGCTTGCGGTCGAGCAGCACGCCGTAGGTCGGCGGGTTCTGCGGGCCGCTGGCGGTGAACAGGACCCGCGAGAGGTCGTCGTTGTAGCCGGTGATGCCGACGTTCTGGCCGGGATAGGCCTGCTTCAGGGCGGCGTGGATCGCCGCCATCGTCGGCTCGATGTAGGTGGCCTCGCGCACGGGGCCGTCGACCACGAAGCCGAGCACCTTGTTGAAGTTGCTGGGCTGGGTACCGAGGATCAGGCTGGCGATCGAGAACTCCGGGTGGGCCAGCAGCGGCTCGTCGTCGAACTTGCGCGCGGCCGGGTCGTACATCCAGGCCTGGACCAGGTCGGAGAACAGGTCCGTCAGCACGTAGAACTTGTTGGTTTCCTCGTCGATGCCGACGATGTTGACCGCGTGCCGCTCGCTGACCTTGCGGGTGAGGTTGTCGTGCACTTCGAACTCGCCGCTGGCCGGGTTCTTGACCAGGACGCGCTGCTCGAAGTCGCCGCCCGAGATCGGCTCGATCTCGGTCCGGGTCAGGAGCGAGCCGTCGCGCGGGTTGAACAGGCCGGGGCTGGAACGGCCGCCACCGCGGAACAGCAGCGATGTCTCGCCCGTGCGCAGGTTGTACAGGTAGTAGTTCGCCGCCAGGGTGGCCGAGTTGAGCTGCTGGATGATGACGTTCTCGGGATCCAGCGGCAGCGTGTTGATCAGCGCGGCGGTGCCCTGGATCTCGAGGCAGCGCTGCATGTCCTCGGACACGCCCAGCCGGCGGGTGTTGTCGGCGAAGGCCTCGGAGAACTTCTTGTGCCCGGTATCGGCCAGGTAGGCCTTGGTCACGAAGGTCCTGGTGGCGCCGGTGCTGCGGCCCTCGCCGCAGCTGGCGAGCTGGCCCGTCCACTCCTGGCGACCGATCACCAGCATGCGGTCGGCCTTCATCGCCGAGGCGGCGATGAACTTCATGCGGTCGCCGGACGGGGTGATGATCGGGCCGCGATCGAGGTTGTCCAGGTCCCAGGTGGCGACGCCGGTCTCCTTGTTGTCGGATCCGGGCATGGCCACGATGGCGACGATGGTCTTGCCGTCGGAGCTCATCGACGCGTAGTCGATGTTCGGCAGTCGCGCCAGCGCGTCGATGGGAATCGGTTCCACGGCCGGCGCGGCCGCCGGCAGCAGGCCAAGCGACAGGGCTGCCGCCTGCAGGAATCTGGAAAGTCTCATCATGCCCCCGGAATCATGGATCAGGATCGTAGGAAACGCGCCGGCTCCGTGGCCGGGCGACGGCGACGCCCCCGCTGGCTGGCGGACGCGCCGGTGCAGATCATAGCGTTTGCGACCCTGCAGGCGGCAATCGGCGCCGGTCCGGGCGCGTGAAGACGCGTCGCCGCAAGCGCGCGCAGGATCGCGGTGCAGCGGGCGCGCTAGACTGGAGCGCCCCCGCAACCGGTTCCAATCCCCGCATGGCCATCCACGCGCACGCGGTGCAAGGCGGACTCAAGCCGCTGCCGGACATCCGCAACATCATCGCCGTCGGCTCGGGCAAGGGCGGCGTCGGCAAGTCGACCACCGCCGTGAATCTCGCCCTGGCGCTTGCCGCGGACGGCGCGCGGGTGGGCGTGCTCGACGCCGACGTGTACGGGCCGAGCATCCCGACCATGCTCGGGCTGTCCGGGCGCCCCGACAGTCCCGACGGCAAGACGATCGAGCCGATGCGCGCGCACGGGATCGAGGCGATGTCGATCGGGCTGCTGGTGGACCAGGACACGCCGATGATCTGGCGTGGGCCGATGGCGACGTCGGCCCTGACCCAGCTGCTGGGCGACACCCGCTGGGGCGGCGGCGAGGGCCTGGACGTCCTCGTCGTGGACCTGCCGCCCGGCACCGGAGACATCCAGCTCACCCTGGCGCAGAAGATCCCGGTCGCCGGCGCGGTAGTCGTGACCACGCCCCAGGACGTGGCCACGCTGGACGCGCGCAAGGCGCTGCGGATGTTCGAGAAGGTGGGCGTGGCGGTCTTGGGACTGGTGGAGAACATGGCCCAGCACGTGTGTTCCAACTGCGGGCACGTCGAGCACCTGTTCGGGCAGGGCGGCGGGGAACGGATGGCGGCGCAGTACGGGGTGCCCCTGCTGGGCTCGCTGCCGCTGGAGATCGGGATCCGCGAGCAGGGCGACGCCGGGGTGCCGATCGTGGCCGCGGCGCCGGAGTCGGCGGCCGCCCGGGCCTACCGCGACACTGCGCGCCGGCTGCTGGAGGAGCTGGACAGGCGTCCGCGCGCGCCGCGGGGCATCTCCGCCTCGCTGGTCTGACGCCAGCCCCTGCGCCGCGCCGGCCCCGCGGTTCCGGCCGGCGGTGGCGCCCCCTACAATGCCGCGACTGGCCGCACCGGCCGCAGGGAACACCGCATGAGCATCAAGAGCGATCGCTGGATCCGGCGCATGGCCGAGCAGCACGGCATGATCGAACCGTACGAGCCCGGCCAGGTGAAGGAGGCCGAGGGCGGCCGCATCGTCAGCTACGGTACCTCCAGCTACGGCTACGACGTGCGCTGCTCGCGCGAGTTCAAGGTGTTCACCAACATCAACTCGACGATCGTCGATCCGAAGCACTTCGACCCGAAGAGCTTCGTCGATATCGAGGCGGACGTGTGCATCATCCCGCCGAACTCGTTCGCGCTGGCGCGGACGGTCGAGTATTTCCGCATCCCGCGCGACACCCTGGTGGTGTGCCTGGGCAAGAGCACCTACGCGCGCTGCGGGATCATCGTCAACGTGACCCCGCTCGAGCCGGAGTGGGAAGGCCACGTGACCCTGGAGTTCAGTAACACCACGCCGCTGCCGGCGCGCATCTACGCCAACGAGGGCGTGGCCCAGATGCTGTTCTTCCAGTCCGATCCGGACGACGTGTGCGAGGTCTCGTACAAGGACCGCGGGGGCAAGTACCAGGGCCAGACCGGGGTCACCCTGCCGCGCACCTGAGCCGGCGGCTTCAGTCGACCGCGCCGGCCGCGAGCGGCACGTCCACCGGCGTGCGCAGCGCCACCTCGATGCACAGCCCGAGCGCCCGTTCCAGCAGGGCCGGCGAGAACGGGCCATCGCCGTCCGCCGGCGGCACGTGCACGAATCCGCCGCGGATGCCGCCGCGGTTGCGGAGCTGGTGCATCAGGCCGTAGAAGACGTGGTTGCAGACGAAGGTGCCCGCGGTCTGCGAGACCTCGGCCGGGATGCCCTCGGCCTGCAGCGCGCGCAGCATGGACTTCAGCGGCAGGGTCGAGAAGTACGCGGCCGGGCCGCCGCGGACCACCGGCACGTCGACGGGCTGGCGGCCCGCGTTGTCGGGGATCCGTGCGTCGTCGACGTTGATCGCGACGCGTTCGAGCGACAGCGCCCTCCGGGTGGCCGCAAGCCCGGTGCACAGGACCAGGCGCGGCCGCACTTCGCGCATCGCGCGCCTGAGCGCATCGCGCGCCACGCCGAACTCGACCGGCAGCTCGCGCGCGACAAGGACGTGGCCGGCGATCTCCCGGCCGTCGAGCGCGCGCACCGCTTCCAGGCTGGGATTGCGCGGGGCGTCGCCGAACGGGCCGAAACCCGTCAGCAGGACCTTGCGCTTGGAATGGCGCTTCGCGTTCACCGGAACACGATGAAGTACATCAGCGCGATGTTGCAAGCCAGCAGCGGCAGCGCGGTGGCGACCTGCTGGCGGATCACCGCGTTGGGATCCTTCAGCTCCAGCAGCGCGGCGGGCACGAGGTTGAAGTTGGCGGCCATCGGCGTGAGCAGGGTCCCGCAGTAGCCGCTGAGCATGCCGATCGCCGCCAGCGAGGCGGGGTCGGCGCCATGCCGCTGGACCAGCAGCGGCAGGCCGATCCCCGCGGTCAGCACCGGGAAGGCGGCGAAGGCGTTGCCCATGATGATGGTGAGCAGGGCCATGCCGATCGCGTAGGCGGCGACCACCACGAAGCGGTTGTCGACCGGGATCGCCATGCGCACGAGTCCGGCGACGGCGTCGCCCACGCCCGCCGCGGCGAACACGCTGCCCAGCGTGGCCAGCAGCAAAGGGAGCAGGGCGGCCCAGCCGACCGCATCGATCAGGCGGCGCGACTGCTCGACCGCGCTCCACGGCGACTGGCGCGTGAGCCGGCAGGCGGCGATCGCCGCCACCACGCAGGCGATGCCGAGCGCGACCAGGGTGGTGTGCTCGCGCCCGAGCAGGAAGCGTTCGCCGATGCGCAGGTCCTTGAGCACCACCGCGAACAGCACGCAGACCGCGGGGATGAGCAGGGCGGGCCAGAACAGTCGGTTGCCAAGCCGTCGCGCCTCCGCCTCGCGGTCGGCCGTCGAGGTTTCCTCGTAGCGCCCGCGCGCCAGGCCGCCGAAGCCGGCCAGGCAGGCGAGCAGCACCACGACCGCGCCGACCAGCGCCGGCGGCAGGCGGTCGGCGGCCAGGAACATCGCGCCCAGCAGGCCCCAGAACAGCGCGGTGGTGTGCCGCCGCGGATTGTGGCGGTCGCGCAGGCCGAGCGCCGCGACCGCGAGCAGGTAGGCGCCGGCGAGCCAGTAGACGAGGTCGAGCGTGATCATGCACCGTCCCCGCCGTCGCGCGGGGCGCGCAGCGCAGCGGCCTCGCGGGCCAGGCGTGCATCCATGCGCAGCAGGCGGCCGGCGTGGATCAGGAACGCGCAGATCGCGGTCGGGATGCCCCACAGGGCGATGTGCAGCGGTTCGAGGTCGATGCCGTGTCCGGCGAAGAAGCCCTGCATCAGCAGCACCGCGCCGAAGGCGATGAACACGTCCTCGCCGAAGAATCGGCCGACGTTCTCGCTGGCGGCGGTCATCGCCTTGATCCGCTCGCGCACCTCCTCGGGCAGTGGGCCGTGCAGGTGATCGGCCGCGCCGACGGCCATGGGCGCCATCAGCGGGCGCACGGTCTGGGCGTGGCCGCCGAGGTCGACCAGGCCCAGGGCCGAGAGCAGCTGGCGCCCGGCGAGGTAGGCGGCGAGCGCGCGTCCCGCGGTCGCGCCGCGCAGGCGCGCGATCCATTGCTGCGCGCGTTCCTTCAGGCCGTGCCGCTCCAGCAGTCCGATCGCGGGCAGGGTGAGCAGGAACAGCGCCAGGTAGCGCTGGCGGGTGAAGGCTTCGCCGATCAGCGCCAGCACGTCGCCAGGCGCGATCCCCGCGAGCAGGCCGGTGGCGATGCCGGCGACCACCACCACCAGCGCCGGGTTGAGGCGCAGCGCGAAGCCGGCGACGACGACCAGGATGCCGAGCAGCGGCCAGTAGTTCACGGCGCGTCCCCCGGGGCGCGGACCACGATGCCCTCGGCTTCCAGCGCCTCGCGCAGGGCGCGGGCGAAGGCGGCGGCGTCGTGGCGGTCGCCGTGCAGGCAGAGCGTGTCGGCGCGCAGCGCGATGCGGCTGCCGTCGATCGCGTGCACCGCGTGCTCGCGCACCAGGCCGCGCACCTGGGCCAGCGCGCCCTCGAGCGTCTCGATCACCGCCCCGGGCTGGCCGCGGGGCGCCAGCCGGCCGTCGGCGGCATAGCCGCGCTCGGCGAACGCTTCCTCGGCGATCTGCAGGCCGGCGCTGCGTCCCGCCGAGGCGAGGTCGGAGCCCGCGAGCGCGTACAGGCGAAGTCCGCGATCGATCTCGCGCACCGCGTCGGCGATGGCGCGCGCGGTGTCGAGATCCCGCGCGGCCAGGTTGTACAGCGCACCATGCGGCTTGACGTGGCGCAGCCGGCCGCCTTCGGCGTCGCAGGCGACCGCCAGCCGCCGCACCTGGGCCAGCACCAGCGCGTGGACCTCGCCGGGGGCGAGCGCAAGCTCGCGGCGGCCGAAATGCGCCCGGTCCTCGAACGAGGGATGCGCACCGATCGCGACGCCGTGGCGCAGGCACAGCGCGACGGTCTCGCGCATGCTCGCCTCGTCGCCGGCATGGCCGCCGCAGGCGATGCTGGCCGAGGAGATCCAGGGCACGATGGCGGCGTCGTCGCCGCAGCCCTCGCCCAGGTCGCAGTTGAAGTCGATGCGGTCAGGCACGTGCGCGTCTTGCCTCCAGGGCCAGCGCGATTCTATGCAGGCGCTGGCGCTGCCGGGCAAGCGCGGCGCGCGCCTCGGCGGCGGTGCAGGGAGCGAAGCGCACGCCATCGCCGGGCCTGAGCTGCGCCAGCAGCGGCCAGTCGGCGCGGATGGCCTGGCCGATGCGCGGATAGCCGCCATGGGTCTGCGCATCGGCCAGCAGCACGATCGGCTGGCCGCCGGGCGGCAGCTGCACGCAGCCGGGCGCGACCGGCTCGGAGACGCGTTCGCCCGGATCGGCCAGCGCCAGCGCGGGGCCCTGCAGGCGCAGGCCCTGCCGGTTGCTGTCGGGCGCGATCTTCCACGCCTGGCCGTGCAGCGAACGTTCGCCGGTGGTGGCGTCGGGCCCGGGAATCACGCGCACCACGCGGTCGGGCGAGGGCCGGGGGCGATCGTCGAACGCGGTGTCGATCCACCAGGCCGGCACGTGCAGGCACGGCGCGTCGACCTGACCCGCCAGGGGCAGCTGGTCGCCGGCGCGCAGCGGTCGGCCGGCAAGCCCCTCGAAGCCGGCGCGCAGGTCGGTGCTCGCGCTGCCGAGTACGCTCGGCAGGCGCAGGCCGCCCAGGACCGCGAGATAGCTGCGCGCGCCGTCCAGGCAGCGGCCGAGCCGGAGTTCGCAGCCCGCGGGAACATCCACCGGCCGCGCCATCGGGATCGCCTGGCCATCCGCGCTGGCCTCGATGGTCGCGCCGCACAGGGCGATGCGCGCCGGAACGTGGAAGCGCAATCGCGGACCGGACAGGGTGATCTCGAGCGCCGGCGCATCGCCCGGATTGCCGACGAGCAGGTTGGCCAGGGCCAGCGCCCAGGGATCGAGCGCCCCCGACATCGCGATGCCGAGGTGGCGAAGGCCCGGCCGGCCCGCGTCCTGGGGCAGGGTGCAGACACCCGGGGCCAGCACCTCGATGCCGCGCGTGCTCATGCGCCTGCCCCCGCGAGGGCGTGGAAGCGCGCCGCGTCGATCGCGACGAAACGCACGCGCTGTCCGGCCTGCAGCAGCGTCGGTGGCGTGCGCGCGGCGTCGAACAGGCGCAGGGGCGTGCGCCCGATGACGCGCCAGCCGCCGGGGCTTTCGCGCGGATAGATCCCGGTCTGGCCGCCGCCGATGGCAACGCTGCCCGCCGGCACCCGCGTGCGCGGCCGGGCCAGGCGCGGTACCGCCAGGCGCGGGTCGAGTCCCAGCAGGTAGGGGAAGCCGGGTGCGAATCCGATCATGGCCACGCGGTAGTCGCCACCGGCGTGCAGGGCGACGACCTCGTCGCGGGCGAGCCCGGCCTGCGCGGCGACCTCGTCGAGGTCGGGCGCGAACGCGCGGTCGTAGCAGACGGGGATCTCGACGGCAGGGAGGACGCCGACGGCGTCGTCTTCCGAGTCGGCGTCCGTGTCGGCGAGCGCGCGCAGCCACTGCGCGACCGCGTCGATTCCGTCGTCGCTCCCGGCGTGCGCCCCGTCGACGAACACGGCCAGGCTGGCGTAGGCGGGCACGACCTCGCGCAGCCAGGGCGGTGCCTCGCGCTCGATGCGCCGCGCCAGCGCGTGCACGCGGGCGTTCACCGCCGGGTCGATGCGACGGGCCAGGCGCAGCAGCAGCGCGTCCTCGCCGAGCGGCTCGATCCCGATCCGGCTCACGCCTGCCCGCGCAGTGCCGCGTCCAGCGCCCGGACGCGGTCCACGAGCGCCTCGGGCGTGTAGGGGCGGGCGGTCACCCGGCCCCAGACCGGCGCCGGCCAGGCCGGGTCGTCCTCGAAGCGGGCGATCACGTGCACGTGCAGCTGCGGCACCAGGTTGCCGAGCGCGGCGACGTTGAGCTTGAACGGACGGACCGCGTCGCGCAGCGCGCGGCAGGCCAGGTCGATCTCGTCGGTGAGCTGGCGCCGCTGCGCCGGTTCGAGGTCGATGAGCTCGCGCGCGCCGGCCACGCGGGGCACGAGCACCAGCCAGGGATAGTTGGCGTCGTCCATGAGCCGCAGTTCGCTCAGTTCCAGCGTGGCCAGCGGATGGCTGTCCGTGGCCAGCTGCGGATGCAGCGACCAGGGGCCCGGGTCATGCGCGTGCCGGGTCATGCGGGCTCCTCCTCAGCGCAGTGCCGATTCGAGGAACGCCAGCGTGCGCTTGCGCGCGAGCGCGGCGCTGGCGGGGTGGAAATGGCGCGGGTCGACGTCGCGGTTGAAGGCGTGGTCGGCCTCCGGATAGACGTGGATGGTGGCCTCGGGCCAGGCGTCGCGGTGTGCCTGGATGTACTCGGGCGGGGTGCTGGCGTCGCGGCCGCCGAAGTGGAACAGCATCGGCGCGCGCAGCGGCTCGCCGAGGAAGTCCCGCGAACGCGCGCCGTAGTACGCGACCGCCGGCAGCCCGAGCCGGGTGTTGGCCAGCAGCGCCATGCTCCCGCCCCAGCAGAAGCCGACCGCCGCCACCTGCAGGCCTTCGCCCTGGAGCTGGGTGGCCGCGGCCCGCAGCACCGCGACCGCGCGCTCGGTGCCCAGTTGGCCGACCAGTTCGCGGCCGCGGGCGAAGCCGGCCTCGTCGTAGCCCAGCTCGACATTGCGGGCCACCGGGTCGAACAGGGCCGGGGCCAGGGCCACGTAACCGGCCGCGGCATAGCCCTCGGCGACGCTGCGGATGTGCTCGTTGACGCCGAAGATCTCCTGGATCACCAGCACCGCGCCCAGCGCGGCGGCCCGGTCGGGCGGGTCGGCCCGCCAGGCGGTGATGGCGCCTTCCGGCCCGGGGATGACGGTGTCGCGGCCCATGGCGTCGCCTCCATCGCAGGAGTGCCCGATTCTAGCCGAGGCTATACTTCGCGCCCCGTGACGCCGCGTGGCGCCGCTCCGACTTCTCCCCGGCGCCCGCGCCCGGGGCCCGCCGACCTCCCGGCCGCTCCATGCCCCGTCCAGCCGGCGCCGGACGCGTGGACAGGCCGCCGCCCGCTTCCTACATGACTGCCGAACCGATGAAATCCGCCGAACGTGCGCCGCGAGTGGGCGTGGTGTCGCTTGGTTGCCCCAAGGCCCTGGTCGACAGCGAGCGCATCCTCACCCAGCTGCGGGTCGAGGGCTACGAGCTGGTGCCGACCTACGAGGACGCCGACGTGGTGGTGGTCAACACCTGCGGCTTCATCGATTCGGCCGTGGCCGAGTCGCTCGACGCGATCGGCGAGGCCATGGCCGAGAACGGCAAGGTGATCGTGACCGGCTGCCTGGGCAAGCGCTCGGAACTGATCCGCGAACAGTTCCCGGACGTGCTGTCGATCAGCGGCCCGCAGGACTACGCCAGCGTGATGGGCGCGGTGCACCAGGCGCTGCCGCCCAGGCACGATCCGTTCACCGACCTGCTGCCGCGGCGCGCGACCGAGGACGAGGTCGGGATCAAGCTCACGCCCAGGCACTACGCCTACCTCAAGATTTCCGAAGGCTGCAACCACCGCTGCAGCTTCTGCATCATCCCGTCGATGCGCGGCGACCTGGTCTCGCGTCCGGTCGACGAGGTGCTGCGCGAGGCCGAGCGCCTGGTCGTGCGCGGCGGGGTGAAGGAACTGCTGGTGATCTCGCAGGACACGTCGGCCTACGGCGTCGACCTGCGTTATGCCGAACGCGAATGGCGCGGCAAGGCGTACCAGACGCGGATGAAGGCGCTGTGCGAGGGGCTGGCGGAACTGGGCGTGTGGACGCGCCTGCACTACGTCTATCCCTACCCGCACGTGGACGAGGTGGTCCCGCTGATGGCGCAAGGCCGGCTGCTGCCGTACCTGGACATCCCGTTCCAGCACGCCAGCCCGCGGATCCTGAAGCGGATGAAGCGGCCCGGCGCGGTCGACAGGGTGCGCGAGCGGATCGCCCGCTGGCGCGACATCTGCCCGGAGCTCACGATCCGCAGCACCTTCATCGTCGGCTTCCCCGGCGAGACCGAGGCCGAGTTCGAGGAACTGCTGGATTTCCTGCGCGAGGTGCGGCTCGACCGCGTCGGCGCGTTCGCCTATTCGCCGGTCGAGGGCGCCAGCGCCAACGCGCTTCCCGACCCGGTGCCCGAGGAGGTGAAGCAGGAGCGCCTGGCCCGGTTCATGGAAGTGCAGGCGGAAATCTCGGCGCAGAAGCTCGAGGCCAGGGTCGGCACCGTGCAGCGCTGCCTGGTGGACCTCGTCGACGGCGAGCTGGCGATCGCGCGCTCGATGGCCGACGCGCCTGAAATCGACGGCGTGGTGCAGATCCAGAATGGCTTCGAGGCCGGCCTGCAGCCCGGCGATTTCGTCGATGTCGAGATCATGGGCAGCGACGAGCACGACCTGTACGGCGAAGCCGTGCCTGCGCTCAGGGTGCTGGACTGATTGCGCCCGCGACGCGGTTCAGCCGTCGTAGCGCACGTCGATGATGAAGAAGCGTGCCGGCCCGGCCGGCAGCCGGGCCTCGAACTCGTCGTCCACGCGCTTCTTCAGCATCGCGCGCGCCAGCGGGGAATCGATGCTGATCCAGCCGCGCGCCGGGTCGGTCTCGTCGGGTCCGACGATGCGGTAGCGCGCGGTTTCGCCGCTGGTCGCGTGCTCGACCTCCACCCAGGCGCCGAAGAACACCGCTTCCGGGTCGGACGGCACCGTGTCCACCACGCGCAGCGCCTCCAGGCGCTTGCTCAGGTAGCGCACCCGGCGGTCGATGCCGCCGAGCTGCTTCTTGCGATAGGTGTACTCGGCGTTCTCCGAACGGTCGCCCTCGGCCGCCGCGGCCGCCAGCGCCTTGACCACCTCGGGGCGCTGCACGCGCCACAGGTCGTCGAGCTCGGCCTTGAGCCGCGCGTGGCCCTCGCGGGTGATCAGCGCGGTGCTCTTCTCGGGCGGTGGACGCCAGCGACCCATGGCTCAGCGTTGTCCGTTGGCGGATGCATGGGGCAGGGTGGAACGGCACTGCATGCGACGGCCCGCTACTTCAGGATGCTGCCCAGCAGTCCGCGCACGATCCGGTTGGTGATGGTGCGCGCAGCCTGCTTGCCGGCCGCCTGCACCACGCCCTGGCGGCGCTTGGTGCCGAACAGGAACTCGTTGACCGCGCGGCCCATGCCGCCTTCTTCCTGCGGCGCCGCGTCCTTGCCGCCCCTGGCCGGCGGCGCGCCGGCGTGGGTGGTCGCGGCCTCGGCGCGGCGGGCGAGGATCTCGGCCGCCGACTCGCGGTTCACCGCCTTGTCGTACTTGGCGCCCACGGGGCTTGCGGCGCGCACCTGCGCACGCTCGGCCTCGGTGATCGCGCCCATCCGGCAGCGCGGCGGCGCCACCAGAGTGTGCTCCACCGGCATCGGGATGCCCTTCTCCTGCAGGGTCGACACCAGCGCCTCGCCGGTGCCGAGCGAACCGAGCGCGCGCGCCACGTCGAGGTTGGGATTGGCGACGAAGGTCTCGGCCGCGGTGCGCACCGCCTTCTGGTCGCGCGGGGTGAACGCGCGCAGCGCGTGCTGCACCCGGTTGCCGAGCTGGCCGAGGATGTCGGGCGGCACGTCGTCGGGGAACTGGGAGCAGAAGTACACGCCCACGCCCTTGGAGCGGATGATCCGCACCACCTGTTCGATCCGCCGCTGCAGCGCCGGTGGCGCGTCGTCGAACAGCAGGTGGGCCTCGTCGAACACGAACACCAGGCGCGGCTTGTCCAGGTCGCCGACCTCGGGCAGGCTCTCGAACAGTTCCGAGAGCAGCCACAGCAGGAAGCTCGAGTACAGGCGCGGGCGCAGCACCAGCTGGTCGGCGGCGAGGATCCCGATCACGCCACGGCCGTCGGGGGTGGTGCGCATCAGGTCGGACAGTTCCAGCGCCGGCTCGCCGAACACCTGGTTGCCGCCTTCCTGCTCCAGGCGCAGCAGGGCGCGCTGGATCGCGCCGATCGACTGCGCGCTGACCAGGCCGTACTCGGCCGACACCGTCTTGCGCTCCTCGGCCAGCAGGTTGAGCAGCGCGCGCAGGTCGTCCAGGTCGAGCAGCAGCAGGCCGCGGTCGTCGGCGAGCTTGAACGCGATGTCGACCACGCCGGCCTGGGTGTCGTTGAGCTCGAGGATGCGCGAGAGCAGGGTCGGCCCCATCTCGCTGACCGTGGTCCGCACCGGGTGGCCGAGCTTGCCGAACAGGTCCCAGAACACCACCGGGCTGGCGGCCGGGGCCCAGTCTGGGATCCCGATCTGCCCGATCCGCGCCTGCAGTTTCTCGTTGCTGCTGCCGGGCACCGCGAGCCCGGCGACGTCCCCCTTCACGTCGGCCAGGAACACCGGCACGCCGATCCGGGAGAAGCCCTCGGCCAGGGTCATCAGGGTGACCGTCTTGCCGGTACCGGTGGCGCCGGCCACCAGGCCGTGGCGGTTGCCGTACTTCGGCAGCAGGTGGACGGGACCGCCGTCGGGCGTGGTGACCGCCTTGCCGACCAGGATGGGTTCCATGCGTTCGATCCGTGTGGGACGTCGCAGATTCTAGGCGCAGGCGGCCGGGCCTCCCAGATGCCGTCCCGGTTTCCTTGTTCCCCCGAGGTGCAGCGGATACCCTGCGGGCCGCTTCGGTCCCCACCCGGTGGTTGATGTCCATCCTCGTCCGTACCGCCTGCTGGCTGCTGCCGGCCGTCCTCCTGTCCGTCGCGATGTCCGCGCCGGCGCACGCGCAGTCGCGCCGTGCCCAGGCGGCGATCGACGCCCTGAACGAGCGCATGCTCGCGGCCGAGACCCGTTACCGCGAGGCGCTGGTGAAGATCCGCAACGCCGACCCGGCCGGCGTGGACGAGGGCAATGCCGCGCTCGAGGACATGGAGGACGTGCTGGTCGAGTGCGGCCGGATCAAGGGCTGCAACAACGCCGGCCTGCTGGCCAGCTTCAAGCGCCTGCTCAAGGCGCAGGCCGACGCGGCCTCGGCCACCGGCGGCGAGGCGGAGGACGTGGACACCACCGTGATCGACGATTCCGGCGTGGCCGGCGTCGAGGTCCCCGACAGCGCCAGCGCCGCCGCGCTGCTGGCCGCCGAGGACCGCCGCTTCCTCGAGCAGGTGAAGATGAACCCCGCGGTGCAGGCCGCGATCCGCCGCTGGCTGACCGACATGCGCACCTCGCTGATCACCAGCCACGAGAACTACCAGTACATGCAGCACATGATGTCGCCGGCGTTCAAGCGCCGCGGCCTGCCCGAGGCGCTGCTGTTCGGGATCCTGGCCAAGGAATCCAACGGCCGGGTGCATGCGCGCTCGCGCGCCGGCGCGGTCGGCCCGCTGCAGTTCATGCCCGCCACCGGCCGCCGCTTCGGCCTCGGCCCCGACGGCACCGGCTTCGACACCCGCTACGACCCTCGGGCTTCGGCGGACGCGGCCGCCGCCTACCTGTCCGAACGCTACGCCGAACTCGGCAACCAGATCGAACTGTGGCTGGCCGCGTACAACGGCGGCGAGGGCCGCGCGCGGCGCGTGTACCAGGAAACCGGCGGACGCAGCTTCTGGGACGCCGACGTCTACAACCAGTTCCCGCCGGAAACCAAGGACTACGTGCCGATGGTGATCGCGGCGGCGTGGCTGTACCTGCACCCGAAGGAATACGGCCTGGCCTTCCCGCGGGTGGACGCGCGCCCGGCCTTCATCCAGCTCCAGCGCCCGGCCTCGATCTACGAACTGACCATCTGCCTGGGCAATGGCGGCACCCGCGACGGCTACATGCGCGTGCTGCGCAACCTCAACCCGCAGTACGAGGCCGACGCGATCATCCCGGCCGGCACCCGGCTCAATGCCACGGTGCGCATGGCCGGGCTGTACGAACGCTGGTGCACGCGCGGTGCGCGCGCCGAGCTGGCGCGCACCCTGGTCGAGAGCGACGCGGCCACGGCGATCGTGCGGGTGGGCGACATGGAAACCGTGACCCGGCCCGATGGCACGGTGCAGCAGCGCCCGGTCGCGCCCGCGCCGCGCGCCGCGCCGGCGCGGCCGCGCACCCACCGCGTGGCCTCCGGCGAGACGCTGGCGGCGATCGCGCGCCGCTACCAGTGCAGCGTCCGCGCCCTGGCCTCGGCCAACGGCGTCCGGCCGCCGGCTTACATGCTGCGCGCCGGACAGACCCTGAAGCTGGAAGGCTGCCGCTAGCGGCGTGCCGCCGGCCGGGCGTCGCTCATTGCGCAGGCGTCTGTGCGTCGTCCTCGCGTTCGACCGGAGCGGCCTCGCGCAGCGCGTCCAGCGCCTCGCGTTCGGCCTTGCGCACCGCGGCCACGTCCAGCGGCCTGATCGTCTTGATGTGGCAGCGGATCTGGATCGGCGAGAGGCCCGGGCCGGCGGGGGTCACCGAATCGAAGCGCGACGCGATCGTTCCGCCGCGGCTGGTGACGCCGATGGCGTGCGCATGGGGCAGGTCGGTGCAGGGGCCGGTCAGTTCGAGCAGGTAGGCCCGGTTGGCGTGGGTGTGCAGCACCAGTGCCTCCGTGCCCACGGGGCTCCAGCCGCTGAAGCGGCCGGGATGCAGGATCGAGTTCACCGGTTCGCCGGCGTGCGCCCGGAGCAGGGCCAGCCGGTCGACGCTGTCGATCCGGGGCCCGGTGGCACAGCCGGCCAGCGCAATCGCCAGCGCGATGGTGGAAGCAATCAAGCGTCTCATGTCCGGCTCCTGTGCGGGTAAGGGTCGCTGCGCCGGTGGCGGACGCCGCCGGCGCCTTGCCGTGAATCTATCCCTGCATACGCACGAGAGCGCGGCCTGGTCGCAATGGCCGTTCAGCTTTCCGTCGCGCCGCGGCATCGCGCTGGACCGCGGCCCGGGTCGCGGCGGCCACGCGACGGGCGGACACGGTGGCGGCAAGGATCGGGAGCCCGCGCCGGAGGCACTGCGGCAGGCCCGGCTGCCAGCCGGCCAGGAATGGCGCGCTCTTATGCGGTCGTGCGCCGCGCCAGGGCCTGGCCCAGACGGACCGGCGTCTCGGCGCGCAGCGACGGCTCGAGTTCGGCCACGCCGTCGGGCAGCAGCACGATCACGGTCGAACCGTAGTTGAAGCGGGCCATCTCCTCGAACCGCTCCAGCACGATGTTCTCGCCGGTCCAGTGCTTCGAGGTGATGCGATCGCCGTAGGCGGGGATCTCCTCGCCGCTCCAGACCGTCTCCACGCCCGAGACCAGCAGGGCGCCGACCATCACCACGGCCATCGGGCCGAAGTCGGTGTCGAAATGGCAGACCAGGCGCTCGTTGCGCGCGAACAGGCGCGGCACCGAGGCCACCGCGTCCGGACCCACTGAGAACAGGCGGCCGGGCACGTGCACCGTCTCGCGCAGGCGCCCGGTCCAGGGCATGTGCACGCGGTGGTAGTCGCGCGGCGACAGGTACACCGTCGCGAACCGCCCGTTCGCGAACGGACCCGCCGCCTCTTCGCTGGCGAGCAGTTCGGCGGCGGTGAAGGAGCGGCCCTTGGCCTGGAAAATCCGGCCCTGTTCGATCCGGCCGCACTGGCTGATGCGACCGTCGGCGGGCATCAGCAGCGCGCGCGGGTCCGGATCGGGCGTACGCGCGCCGGGCTTGAGCGCGCGGGTGAAGAAGGCGTTGAAGGTGGGGTAGGCGGCCGGGTCGGATTCGGCCGCTTCGTCGAGGTCGACCTTGAAGCGACTGACCACCGTGTCGATGAGCCAGCGCCGGATCCGCGGCGAGTCCGAATAGGCCAGCGCGCGCGCCAGCGACGACAGCAGGCGGTGCGGCAGCACCCAGGTCAGCGCGGTGACCAGGCTCACGGACGTGTCCCGGACAGCGCCAGCAGGTCGGCGGCGATGCCCTCGGGGTCGTCCACCGCGCTGCCGGTGATCACGCCGGCCATGCGGCCGCGCGGGTCGAGCACCGCCATCGAGGCGCTGTGGTCGATCGAGTACTGGTCCGCGGGTGCGCCATCCGGTGGCGGCACCTTGGCGAAGACCATCGACAGCGAGCGGGTGAACGCCTCCAGGGTCGGGATGTCCGCGGTGGCGGCGAGGGTGTCGCGGTGGAAGGCGTGGGCGTATTCGCCGATGCGGTCGGGCGAATCGCGTTCGGGATCGACCGAGACGAACAGCACCCGCGGCCGGGTCGAGTCGGGCAACGCCTCCCACTGGCGCTGGGCCACGGCCAGGCGCGCCAGGGTGGTCGGGCACACGTCGGGGCAGAAGGTGAAGCCGATGAACACGAGCGTCCAGTGGCCGTGCAGCTCGCCCGGGAGCAGCTGGGTGCCGTCGGACTGCTGCAGGGCGAACTCCGGCAGCTCGCGCGGCTGCGGGAACAGTTTCACCGTGCGCAGTGCGGGCTGCTGTTCCGGCGCGGGCGCGAAGAACTGGCGCGAGGCCAGCAGGCCGAGCCCCGCGGCCAGGGCCACCAGCAGCACGATGACGATGGGACGGTTGAACATGCGCGGATCCGTGTGGGGCCGGCCATCATACCCCCGGCACCGCTATACTTTCCGGTCCGCCAGGGCCAGCGCAGGGCGATGCGACCGTCCGGCGGGCCTCCGCCGCTCGAGCGTGCCGCCTGCCCGGTCCGCGCCGCGATGGCGGGTCGCCGATCCACCGTATCCGTCGCCCACGATCCCGGACCCGCGCCATGACCGATGAGCTGCAGACGATCATCGACCTGATCCGCTACGGCGCCAGCCGCTTCCAGGCCGCCGGCCTGACCTTCGGCCATGGCTACGACAACGCCCTGGACGAGGCCACCCAGCTCACCCTGCACGCGCTGCACCTGCCGCACGACCTGTCGCCGGTGTATGGACAGGCGCGCGTCACGCTGGCGGAAAAGGAAGACGTGCTGGCGCTGTTCCTGCGCCGCATCGAGGAGCGCGTGCCGGCCGCGTACCTGACCGGCGAGGCCTGGTTCGCCGGCCTGAGCTTCAAGACCGACCGCCGCGCGCTGGTCCCGCGCTCGCCGATCGCCGAACTGATCGAGGCCGGCTTCGAGCCATGGCTGGGTGGGCGCGACGTGCGCCGCGCGCTGGACCTGTGCACCGGCTCGGGCTGCATCGCCATCGCGATGGCCCACTACAACCCCGACTGGCACGTGGACGGCGCCGACATCAGCGAGGACGCGCTGTCGCTGGCGCGGGAAAACGAAGCCCGGCTGCTGGTGCGCAACACCCGCTTCATCCGCTCCGACCTGTTCTCCAACCTGCAGGGCGAGCACTACGACCTGATCGTCAGCAACCCGCCCTACGTCACCAACGAGGAGACCGACGCGCTGCCGCAGGAGTATTCGTACGAACCCGAGCTCGGCCTGCGCGCCGGCGACGACGGGCTCGACCTGGTCCTGCGCATGCTGCGCGACGCGCCGCTGCACCTCACCGAGCAGGGCCTGCTCGTCTGCGAGGTGGGCGAGGCCGAGCGCGCGCTGACCGCGCTGCTGCCCGAACTGCCGCTGGCGTGGGTGGAGTTCAAGGTCGGGCAGATGGGCGTGTTCGTGGTCGAGCGCCACGACCTCGTCGCCCACCACGCGCGGATCCGCGAACTGGCGGATGCGCGCGAGGCTGGGGCATCATCGGCCGCCGACCCGGCGCCGCCGGCGACCGGCGGCCTGTTCTGAACCGCGAGGAAGCGAGTTGAACACGTTCGGCCATCTGTTCCGCGTGACCACCTTCGGCGAGTCGCACGGGCCGGCGATCGGCTGCGTGATCGACGGCTGCCCGCCCGGGATCGCGATCGCGCCCGAGGACTTCGCCCACGACCTGGCGCGGCGCGCCACCGGCAAGACCCGCCACACCTCCGCGCGGCGCGAGGCCGACGAGGTCGAGATCCTCAGCGGCGTGTACGAGGGCGTCACCACCGGCACCCCGATCGCGCTGCTGGTGCGCAACACCGACCAGCGCAGCAAGGATTACAACGCCATCGCCCGCCAGTTCCGCCCGGGCCATGCCGACTACGCCTACTGGCAGAAGTACGGCATCCGCGATCCGCGCGGCGGCGGCCGCAGCTCGGCGCGCGAGACCACGATGCGGGTGGCCGCGGCGGTGGTGGCGAAGAAGTGGCTGGCCCGGCGCGGCGTGACCGTGCGCGGTTGCCTGGTCCAGATCGGCGACGTGGTGCCGCGCGCGCACGACTGGAACGCGGTCGAAGGCAACCCGTTCTTCTGGCCCTGCGCCGAACAGGTGCCCGAGCTCGAGGCCTACATGGACGCGCTGCGCAAGTCCGGCGACTCGGTGGGCGCGAAGGTGGTGGCCGTGGCCGACGGCGTGCCGCCGGGCTGGGGCGAGCCGGTGTACGGCAAGCTCGACGGCGAGCTCGCCGCGGCGATGATGTCGATCAACGCGGTCAAGGGCGTGGAAATCGGCGACGGATTCGCCAGCGTGGCCCAGAAGGGCACCGTGCACCGCGACGTGATGACCCCGGACGGATTCCTGTCCAACCACGCCGGCGGCGTGCTCGGCGGGATCTCGACCGGGCAGCAGGTCGTGGTCTCGGTCGCGTTCAAGCCCACGTCCAGCCTGCGCCTGCCGGTGCAGGGCGTGGACGTGGACGGCAACGTGGTGGACATCGTCACTACCGGCCGCCACGATCCCTGCGTCGGCATCCGGGCCACGCCGATCTGCGAGGCGATGCTGGCGCTGGTGCTCATGGACCAGGCGCTTCGCCACCGCGCCCAGTGCGGCGACGTGGGCGAGGTCCCGCCGCGCATTCCCGCCGGGGCCGGTGGCTGAGCCGCGGCCAAGGGTCTGGGTGTCGCAGCCGCTGTTCGACGACATCGTCGGACGGCTGGGCGAGTACTTCGACGTGGACGCGACCGCGGAGGTCACCGCGTGGAGCCCGGCCCGGGTCGCGGAGAAGCTGCGCGACGCGGCGGGCGCGGTGGTGACCCTGAACGAGCGCATCGGCCCGGCCGAGATCGCGCAGGCGCACGGACTGCGCGCGGTGGCCAACGTCGGCGTGGGCTACGACAACCTCGACGTGGAGGCGCTGCACGCGCGCGGCATCGTCGCCACCAATACGCCCGACGTCCTGACCGAGACCACGGCCGACCTCGGCTTCGCGCTGGTCCTGGCGGCGGCGCGGCGGATCACCGAGGGCGAGCGCTGGCTGCGTGAAGGCCAGTGGCGGCAGTGGTCGTTCGACACCCTGCTGGGCCACGACGTGCACGGCGCCACGCTCGGCATCCTCGGCATGGGCCGGATCGGCCAGGCCATCGCCCGGCGCGGCGGGCACGGCTTCGGCATGCGCGTGCTCTACCACAACCGCAGCCGCCTGCCGGCTGGTATCGAAAGCAACTGTCGTGCGGCCTACGTCGACTTCGATACACTGCTGCGCGAATCGGACCACCTCGTGCTGGTCCTGCCGTATTCGCCGCAGACCCGCCACGTGATCGACGCCGCCGCCCTCGCGAAGATGAAGCCGACCGCGACGCTGACCAACATCGCGCGCGGCGGCCTGGTCGACGAGGATGCGCTGGCCGACGCGCTCGCCGGAGGCCGCCTGGCCGCGGCGGCGCTGGACGTGTTCGAGGGCGAGCCCCGGGTCAACCCGCGGCTGCTGGCGCTGCGCAACGTCGTGCTGACCCCGCACGTGGGCAGCGCCAGCCACGCCACCCGCCGGGCCATGGCCGCGCTGGCCGTGGACAACCTCGTCGCCGCCCTCGGCCACGGCCCGCGCGCCGGCGATCCGCCGACGCCGATCGCCGCCAAAGCGACCGCCAAACGATAGGGGAGCCCCAGGCCCGGCCGCGTCCGCGCGGGCTCCCCCGAACCTCCCGCGATGGCGCGCGCCTCCGGTGCGCCGCGCCAGCATGCCCGGATCCGATTTCCACCTACCTTTTCCAGCGGATAGCCCATGAGCACCCCCAGCAACCGTCGTTTCAACGTCGCCGTCGTCGGCGCCACCGGCGCCGTCGGCGAAGTGATGCTGTCGATCCTCGCCGAACGCGATTTCCCGGCCGCCAGCGTGGTCGCGCTCGCCTCCGAGCGCTCGGCCGGCAGCACCGTGCAGTTCCGCGACCAGGACCTCGTGGTCCAGGACCTGGCCACCTTCGACCCGGCCGGCATCGACATCGCCCTGTTCTCGGCCGGCGGCGAGACCTCGAAGCAGTACGCGCCGGAGTTCGCCGCCGCCGGCGCGGTGGTGATCGACAACTCCTCGGCTTTCCGCTACGACGACGACGTCCCGCTGGTGGTGAGCGAGGTCAACCCCGAGCAGGTCAAGAGCCGCCCGCGCGGGATCATCGCCAATCCCAACTGCTCGACCATGCAGATGCTGGTGGCGCTGGCGCCGCTGCACCGCAGGTACGGGATCGAGCGCATCAATGTCGCCACCTACCAGTCGGTGTCGGGCGCCGGCCGCACCGCGATGGAAGAGCTGGGCAAGCAGACCGCGCAGTTGCTGGGCTTCCAGGACATCGACCCGCAGAAGTTCCCGGTCCAGATCGCCTTCAACCTGATCCCGCACATCGACAGCTTCCTCGACAACGGTTTCACCAAGGAAGAGATGAAGCTGGTCTGGGAGACCCGCAAGATCCTCGGCGACGACTCGATCCAGGTGAACCCGACCGCGGTGCGCGTGCCGGTGTTCTACGGCCATTCCGAGGCGGTGGCGATCGAGACCCGCGAGAAGGTGACCGCGGAGGAGGCGCGCGCACTGCTGGCGTCCGCACCGGGCGTGGAGGTGGTCGACGAGCGCCGCGCGGGCGGCTATCCGACCCCGGTCACCCACGCCTCGGGCAAGGACGCGGTGTACGTCGGCCGCATCCGCGAGGACATCTCGCATCCGCGCGGCCTGAACCTGTGGATCGTGTCCGACAACATCCGCAAGGGCGCCGCGCTCAACGCGGTGCAGCTGGCCGAGCTGGTCGCGGCCGAGGGCTGATGCATGCGTGGCCGGCGCGGGTGGGACCGCGTCGGCTACCTCTTCCGGGCGTGCGTCGGGCGAGCGCGGACTGCGACCGGACATTGCGGAGGCGGCGCCGGGCCGGATAGAGTCGCCGCCATGCCTGCGCCGCCGTCCCCGTCCACGACCCCGCGCAGCCGGCTGGCGACGCTGCTCGTCGGCCTGCTGCTGTCCGTGCTCGCGTGGCCGGCGTTCGCGCTCGGCCTGGGGCAGGTGGAGGTGCGCTCGCGCGCGGGCGAGCCGCTGCTGGCCGAGATCCCGATCATCTCCAGCGATCCGTCGGAGCTCGAGTACCTCGAGGCGCGGCTGGCGTCGCCCGAAACGTTCCGCCGCATCGGTCTGGATCCGCCCACCGGGCTGGTCTCGGACCTGCGGTTCAGCATCGCGCTCGATGCCCGCGGCCGTCCGGTGGTGCGCATCACCACCGAGCAACCGGTCGAGCAGCCGGTCCTCAATTTCCTGGTCGAGGTCGAGTGGGGCCAGGGGCGCCTGGTGCGCGAATACTCCGCGCTGGTGGCCACGCCCGATACCGTGGCCGCGCCCGCGCAGCCGCCGATCCAGGCCCCGCAGGCCGCGCCGTCGAACGTGATCGAGCGGTTGCCCGAGGCGGCGCCGCCGGCCGAGGACGCGACCGCGGCCGGGGAACCCGCGGACACGCCGGCCAGCGATGCCGACACCGTGGCCACTTCCGCCGAGCCCGTCCAGGCCGAACCGGCGCCGCCGCCCCGCGCGCAGGCGCCGGCGCCCGTGGCCCGTGCCCCCGCGCAGGCGCCGGCGCCGGGTGGCGAGTTCGGGCCGGTGCAGCGCGGCCAGACCCTGAGCGAGATCGCCGCTTCGCTGGCAGCGGGCAGCGGCTACAGCCTGAACCAGGTGATGCTGGCCCTGTTGCGCTCGAATCCCGAGGCCTTCATCGGCGGCAACATCAACCTGATCCGCCAGGGCGCGGTGCTGCGCATCCCGCCGAGCGATGCCTGGTCGGAGACCAGCGTGGCCGAGGCCAACGCGATCGTGCGCGAGCACGTGGCGCGCTGGCGCGAGATGCGGCGCCCGGTGCCGCAGCCCGATGCGGTCGCGGCCGGCGAGGCCGCTCCCGCCGGCCAGACCGGGGATGCGCGGTCGGGGGCCTCGGCGTCGTCCGCACCGCGCGTGGCCGACGCGAGGCTGGAGATCGTGCCCGCCGCGGCCGAAGGCGCCGGCGGGACCAGCACACAGACCGGCACCGCCGCCGGTGGCGAGGGCGACATGCTGCAGCAACAGGAACTGGTCCAGACCCGCGAGACACTCGCCGCGCGCGAAGCCGAGCTCGAAGAGCTCAAGTCGCGGCTGGCCGAACTCGAACAGCTCCAGCAGCAGCAGGCCCAGCTGATCCAGATGAAGGACAGCGAGCTTGCCGCCGCGCAGCAGCGGCTGGCCGAAAGCAACGCCCGGTCGCCGGAGGCCGGGGCGCTGCCGTGGCTGTGGCTCGGCATCGGGCTGGTCGCGGCGGTGCTGCTGGCCGCGTGGCTGCTCTCGCGGCGGCCGCGGCCGGCGCCGGCGCGCAAGGGCGTGCCCGGGTTCGC
>Ga0207873_1000089_pt1 | contig 94196 bp, 70 predicted proteins | sample BGWIniCompost_FD_187373 | JGI IMG/M metagenome (GOLD analysis project Ga0207873, IMG submission 187373) | Cellulose adapted compost microbial communities from Newby Island Compost Facility, Milpitas, CA, USA - BGW Initial Compost (SPAdes)... ... | reverse complement strand
CGACGGTCTCGGGCGGGGTGTCGACGACGGACCTGTCGACGACGGAGCCCGCCGGGTGTCCCTCGCTGGTGGTGTCGGTCGGCGCCGAAGGATCCGACGAGCCCTGGGGTGCTGCGGGTGGGGCCTCCGTCCGCGCAGGCGGGGCTGCCGCGGGAGATGAGCCGGCGCCGGGGCTCTTCGCGGGCGCGGACGCGCAGGCGACGAGCTGCGCCCCCAGGAGGACAGCCCCTCCGACGGCTCTGCCCAGCCACAGGCAGACGCCCACGTCCACTCCGCCGGACCACGTCCGCGAGGAACGAGCCTCGCCCAGGGAGCCTTCGCTGGCCCTCGGCTCCGAGCGCATCCATGGCCCCACGACCCGTCGTCTCATGAGGCGATCCGTAGTTCGCCGGCGCCCCGAACGTCAAAAGCGCGCGAGTCGACGCCGAGCGCACTCCACCCGAGCAGCGCGTCGTGGTCACGGCGGGCGCGCGAATGGTGCCCCCCCCCGAGCGCGAGCGAGCCACCCCTGCGCCGGCTCGCGCCTGGCCCGCCCCCCCGAGGCCCCCAGGCTCTTTTGGGGGTGCGCCCCGCAACCTACTGCTGCACACTTCGCCGCCATGAAGCGGATTGTCACATCGGCGCTCGTGCTCGGCCTCCTCGCCTCTGCCTGCAAGGGCAGGGAAATCTCCCCCGAGCCGGAGGGCGCGACGCAGGCGACCGACTCCAAGGGGGCGAACGCCGACTCGAAGAGCGGGTCCACGAACGAGCAGAAGAGAGCGGGAGCCAACGCGGAGAAGAGCCAGAGCGATCCCCGCGCCCTGCCCGCGCCCGCGGACGTCGCGGCGCCTCCCGCCAACGCGGAGAAGACCAGCTCCGGGCTCGCCTCGGTGGTGCTCACGAAGGGCACGGGCGACGAGAAGCCGAGCGCCCAGGATCGGGTGACCGTCCACTACACGGGCTGGACGAAGGACGGGAAGATGTTCGACAGCAGCGAGGTGCGCGGCCAGCCGGCGACCTTCGCTTTGACCCAGGTGATCAAGGGGTGGACCGAGGGCCTGCAGCTGATGACCAAGGGCGAGAAGCGTCGCTTCTGGATCCCCGGCGAGCTCGCCTACGGGGACAAGCCGCGACGGCCCGGCGCCCCCGCGGGACAGCTCACCTTCGACGTCGAGCTCCTCGACATCACCAAGCCACCGGCGCCCCCGCCCGTCCCGAGTGACGTGGCCGCGCCGCCGAAGGACGCGAAGAAGACCGCCAGCGGTCTCGCTTACAAGGTCCTGCAGAAGGGCACGGGCACCAAGCACCCGACGGCCACCTCGCGGGTGAGCGTGCACTACACGGGCTGGACCACGGACGGGAAGATGTTCGACAGCTCCGTCACCCGGGAGCGCCCGGCGGTGTTCGGGCTCAACCAGGTGATCGCCGGCTGGACCGAGGGCGTGCAGCTCATGGTCCAGGGCGAGAAGACCCGCTTCTGGATCCCGGAGGAGCTCGCGTACAAGGGGCAGCCGGGCCGCCCCGCGGGCATGCTCGTGTTCGACGTCGAGCTCTTGGAAATCTACTGATGACGCAGGCAGCTCCGCACTCCGTCTCGTCGCGCCTCCCCCGCCCCCACCCCCGCCCCTGGGCGCTCCTCGGCGCGCTGAGCTGCCTGCTCGGCGTGGCGTGCTCTGGAGCCGCCAGCAGCGCGCCGCCGCGAACGCCCGCCCCCGCCCCCGACGTGGCGGATGGATCCCGGGATCCCAGCGCCCCACCGCCGCAGCAGGACGATCTCTCCTTGCCTCCGGCGGACGCGGCGGTGCCGCCACCCCCCGCCCTGTGCGCCTCCTACGGGAGCGCTCCCTCCGACGTGTCCCCGGCGGAGGGAGGAGGCAGTTGTGATGCCGCCGCCCTCGCCCAGGCCCTCACCGCCGGCGAGGGCAGCGCGCGCACCGAGGAGGCGCGGGCGGACGCTGCGCTGGCACGGGATCGCGCCCTCGCTGCGTTGGAGCGCTGTCCCGCCTGGCCAGCGGCGACCCTCCGCGCCCTCCGCGCCGAGCTCGCCCCGACGGAGTGCGGCGACGTGCTCGTCGAAGATCAGCTCACCCCGGGCGCCGAAGGACGCGCCCGTGAGCTCGACGAGACGCTCTTCGCCCTGGGCCTCGCGGCGCGGCTGCGGCGCCTCGCCACCCATCCACCCGAGCCCCCCGAGGTCCACGACAAGCCGACCCTGGAGGCGTATTTCCAGGAGCGGCTGTTCCCCTGGATCCAGGAGCAGTCGGCGGCCATCCACCAGCTGGCGGAGCGGGGCGCGCGCCTGCGGGGGTACGCGCGGGGCGTGGTGGCGGTGGAGGCGGGCATGGCGGACATGCGCTTCGTGGAGATCGCCCGCGCAGCTCCCATCCCCCAGGAGATGCAGGACGATCCGGAGCTGCGCACGGTCTACTACGGCACCCTCGACGAGGCCCTGGAGCCCCGCAAACGACGTGGGCGTGACGCGGCCCTCGCTGGACTCGCGGAGCTCGCCGAGGTCGGGGTGCTGAACGACGCCCGGCTCACCGCCGCGCGCACGCTCCTGTCCAGCGTGTACGGCGGACGTCGGATCGACGCCCTGGACAGGCTGCTCCTCCCGGGTCTCGTGCCCATGCGGGTGACGGACTCCGTCGAGCTCACCCTCGCGGCGCGCGTGCCCGCCTTCTACGCCCCTTGGTTCCTGCCGGAGCCCTCGGGGACGACTCCGGAGCAGCTGCTGCGCGCCTCCCTGGAGCGGGGGCTGCCGCGGCACCTGCGCGACGATCTGCGCTCGCGTCCCCTGGACGACGCGACGGCGCTGCTCCTCGCTCGCGGCTACGTGGAGCTCGGGCGCGCCTATTTCCGAGCGCAGGACTTCGCGGAGGCGCACCGGCTCCTCGAGGGGCGCGGCGGCGACGAGATCGACTTTCATCGCGCCCTCGCCATGGCGCTGATGGCGGGTCCCCGGAACGCGGCGGACATGATCGCGCGCGGCCCACGCTTCGCCGACGCCCTCGGGAACCTGGGCCCCCTCGACGCGCTCGCGTCGAGCTCGAGCTACCTCGCAGGGCACGCCGCCTACGACGCGGCCTACCTCCGCGAGCTCGTCGCCCCCGAAGAGAGCGCCGCGTACTGGCAGGATCTGGCGGAGCGCTACACCGCCGCCGCGGGCAAGCTCGGCGGTGACGCGGAGAGCGAAGCACGAAAGCGAGCCGCCGCCGCGCGAGCCACCTCCGAATCCATCACGACCTCCCAGCGGGCTCGATGAGTCAGCGACCGGCGCGGAGCGGACGGAGCGGCACCCTGCCTGACAATCTGTCGAGAACTTTGTCAAACTGGCAAGATTCTGTGACAAAATGTCGGAGATCCTCACGCCTTCCGGAGCACTTCGCCCCGAACGACCGCGTCCACGGCTCACCTGCCCTCCAGCCTGCCCTCCCCCGGCGGACCATCAGGGCCGCCGGGAGAGATGCACGTGGTGCGCCGTCCCGTCAGGCGCCGAGCTGGCTGAGGAAGCTCTGAGCCTCGGGGTACTCGGGGTCGGCGGCCGCCGCGCGACGCGCGAGGAGCAGGGCCTTCTTCGCGTCTCCCTGGTGCTCGGCGATCATCGCCTGGCGCAGGTACGCCTCCGCGCGGCTCATCGAGCAGGGCGTCTTCAGCAAGGTGACGAGCTGCAGGGCCTTGATCGCGACGTCGTAGCGCCCCTTCTCCTGCGCGAAGACGGCGAGCTGCGCGGCCACCTCGCCGTTCTGGCGATCCGTCAGCAGCGCCGCCTCGAGCCAGGTCATCACCAGCTCGTCGTCGCCCCGGGCATAGGCCACCCGCGCCAGGCCGTGCTGGAGCTGACTCAGCTCCGGTGAACGGCGCTTGCCGTGGGCCTCCACTGCCTGCTCGAGCACCGTGGCGGCCTGATCGACCTCCCCCAGGGCAAGGTGCGCCTCCGAGAGCTGGAAGACGACGTCGTAAGCGTCCGGTCGCAACGCCAAGGCCCGCTGGAAAATCTCGCAGGCGGCGCCGCCGACGTCGGCGCGGAGGAAGAGCTCCCCTGCCTCCTTCAGGAGCCGGAACTGCTCCTCGACGTCACCCGTGGTGTCCGCTTGCCCGAGGAGGATCTCCCCGAGCTCCGCATAGGCCCCGGCGGCTTCGTACATCTGCCGCAGGCGCAACCTCAGGGTCTCGTCGCCGGGGTTCTCGCGCTGCACCGACTCGAGGGCGCTCCGCGCCACCATCGCCGTGCCGGCCCGCTCCGCGGCGTCCGCGAAGCGCAGCGCCGCCTCCCGACGCTCCGCCCCCTCCGACGCGTCGAGGAGCCGGGCGTAGGCGAAGGACGCCGTGCCCCAGTCTTCCATCGCCTCGGAGAGGCTGCCGAGGCGGCGCGCCACCTCCACGTCCATCGGGTGCTCGCGGAGCCACCCCGCCAACGTCTCCAGGGCCTCGTAGGCGTCGTCGAGCTCCGGGAGCAGCTCCGCCAGCCGCAGCACCACGCTGCGCTCCCCGGCCTCGTCGGCGATGTCCGCGTAGAGCGTGCGCATGCGCTCCAGCAGGTTCACGTGTTGACGACGCACCTCCTCGACGTTGCTCCCGGCGAGGTTCCCCGCGAGGCGCTCCGTCAGCTCCAGGTCCTGGGCCGCCAGCTCGAGGGCCTCCGGGCTGGTGGAGTACTCGCTGGCGCGCAGGGTGGCGCGGAGACGGGCGAGCTCGGCCCGCGCTCCCTCGGGGGCCCGGTCGAAGGCGGCGGAGATCTCCGCCAGCGCCCGCTCGGCGTCGCCCACGGCGACGAGGTGCTCCACCATGCGGGTCAAGCGCCCGAGATCCTCCGGCGCCCGCTGCACCGCGCGCCCGAGGGTGTCGGCCGCCTGGGAGGGATCCCCCAGCTCCTCGGCGTAGAGGCGCGCCGCCTCGTCGAGGCGCTCGAGGGCGACGTCGACCGGGCGGTGCTCCGCCTCCATCACCAGCATCTCGGCGAGGCGACCGTAGTCGCGCTCGTCACGCAGCCACTGCCGCAGCCGCGTCGCCAGCTCGTCGCTCGTGGGGCACACGCGGAAGCCGAGCTCCAGGGCCTTGCCCACCCCGTAGCCGTCGTCGAGCTCCCGCCGCAGATCCGCGAGGGCCAGGCTGAGCGCCTCGGCGGCGCTCGGCTCCTCCACCTGGATCAGGTTCTCCATGACGTCGGCGCGCTCCGTCGGGTCGTCCTCGTCGCCGAACAGCTCCAGGAGGCTGCGCAGCACCTCCCGGTTCTCGGAGGTCCAGGTCAGGGAAGCCGTGAGCACGCTGCGGGCCTCCTGCCGGTCTTCGGCCGCGAGCAAGCGCGCCAGGCGCAGCGCCGTCCGCGCCACCTCCGCGCCGTCGCCCCGATCCCGGGCGGCGCGGTGCAGGCTCTCCAGGAGCTCCTTCAGCTCGTCCCGGCGCCCGCTGCCGTCCAGCAGATCCGCGAGGAGGGTCTGCGCCTCTTCATCGCTGGGCGACTCCGCCAGGATGGCCCGCAGCTCCTGCTCCGCGGCTTCGGACTCGCCCCCTTCAATCATCAAACGCACACGTTCCATGCGGAGCAACGACAGCTCCTTGGGATCCGTGACGTGCTCCTGCAGGCGCCCCAGGCACTCCTTCTGCTCCGCGGTGCGCCCCGCGCGCCGATAGAGGGTCAGCAGGGGCCGCCAGACCCGTGCGTCCCCCGGCGCCACGTCGAGCAGCTTCTCGTAGGACGCGATGGCCGCCGCCACGTCCCCGAGGGGGCCCCCCGTGAGCTCGGCGAAGCGCAGCTCGAGCTGGTACTCCTCGCTGTCTCCCTCCAGCTCGGCGCCCTCCTCCGCGCGGCGCGCCGCGCAGCTGGCGATCGCCTCGCCGAGCAGCTCCGCCGCCCGCTGGAACAAGCCCGCGCGCCGCTGATTCTCGGCCAGATCCACGAGGGCCCAGCGCACCTCCGCCAGGGCCCCCGAGCGGCGGCCCACCTCGATGGTGCGCTCCAGCAGCGGGACGAGGCGATCCCCGTCGCCGACCTCCCGCGCCAGCTCCACGGCCCGCGTCAGGACGTCGAGGCCCACGTCGTCGAGCTCCGCCGCCAAGGACAGCGCCCACAGGAGCGTGGCGTCGTCCGCCGCCGTGGCGAGACGCGCGAACAGCCGCACCAGGGTCGGGCTCCTGGCTCCGCTGCGCATCAAGGGCAGCACGAGATCGAGCCCCTGATCGGCGCGGGCCCCGAGGCTCAGCGCCTGCTCGAGGTGAGCGACCCCGGCCTCGATGCTGCCCTCGTCGAGCTCGAGCGCCGAGAGCCGGATGAGGGCGCCGATGAGCGCCTCGGGATCCGCCTGGGCACCGTCGGCGACCACGAAGCGCTCGAGGGCCTGGCGCATGCGCGGCTGATCGCCCAGGACGCCGAGCACGCGATCCAGCGCGGCGTGGCTCTGGATGGGTTTGTGGCCGGACTGCTGCGCCAGCTCGTAGAAGGCGGCGGCGCGCTCGAGGTCGTCGCCCTGGGCCTCCGCGTAGCTGCCGAGGCGCAGCCAGAGCTCGCCAGCGGTGCGGCGATCGCGGTTGGCCACCTGCACCGCCAGCGCCGTGAGGTGCTCGACGAGCCGCGGCGTCTGCCCGAGCTCGTCGGCGAGCTTCTTGGTCGACTCGAGCAGGCGCGCGTCGTGGGGGGCGCGCTCGAGGGCGCTCAGGCGGGCGTCGAGGGCCTCGTCGAGGCGGCCGCTCTTGGCGAGGACCTGCGCCTTGGTGAGGAGGATCTGAGCCGCGGCCGTCCCGTCGCCGGCCGTGCCTTCTCCGAGGGCGAGCAGCCGTTGATCGAGGGCCTGGAGCAGGAGCTCCGACTGCCCCGCGCTGCGCAGGGCCTCCTCGAGGAGCGCCGCCTCCGCGGGATCCCGGGTCGCCACCTCGAGAGCCGAGTCGAGCAAGTCCTGGGCTCGATCCGCCTGCTCCTTGTCCCGGGCGATGCCGTAGAGCTCGAAGAGGATCGTGCTCTCCCCCACCGCGTCTGCCTCCTCGGCGGGCAGCGGCGCCTGGCGGCTCACCAACAAAAGGAGCGTGCGGTACGCCTGCTCGGCCCGGTCGAGCTGTCCCTTCTGGCGCGCGACCTGCGCGAGCAGCATGAGGATCGCCGGATCGGTCCGCTCGATCTTCGACGCCTCCTCCGCCTGGCTCAGCGCTTCGTCGAGGTCCCCGAGCGCGAGCGCGATCTTGGCCAGGTGGTGATGGACCGCCGCGCGCTCCTTGGTCCGGCGGCGGCCGAACTCCTCGAGGAGCGCCGTCAGCAGCTCCCGCGACTCGTCCAGGCGCCCCGCGACCCGGAGCCCGTCGGCGAGGAGGAGCCGCAAGGACCGATCGCTCCTGTCGAGCTCCACGGCCTGGGCCAGCAGCGGCAACGCCGCCTCGAGGCGCCCGAGCCGTCGCCGCTCCACCTGGGCGGCGGAGCGGAGGTACTCCACCTTGGCGGCGTCGCTCGGCGCATGGCGCACGCCCCCGGCGAGCAGCGGCGCGAGCAGGCTCCAGTCCTCTCCCTGGCGGTACAGCCCGGCGAGCTGCCGGCGCGCCTCGTCGGCGGCCGGATCCGTCTCCAGGCCCTGCTCCAGGTAGCGTCGCGCGCGGGGCTCCTCGTCCGCCTGGACGAGGGCCGTGGCGAGAGCGGACAGGGTCGCACGCCAGGGGCCGGAGTCCGCGGGATCCGTCAGGGCGAAGCGCTGCTCGAGCCACCCGGCCGCCGCCAGGTGCTCGCCCCGCGCCGTGCAGATCGCGGCCAGGCGATCGAGCACCAGGAGCGTCGGCTCGAGCTTCACCGAGCTGCGGAACGCGCTGAGGGCCCGCTCCACGTTGCCGAGCCGCTCCTCCGCGACCACGCCGGCTCGCGCCCACAGGGCCGCGGCCCGCGATGAGTCGCCCGTCCGCGCGACCGCCTCCGCCTGCTCCCCGAGCAGCGTGGCGAGCTCCTCGTCCCGCTCGAGCCCCGCGAGGACCTGGGCCAGGGCGTTTACGGACGCCGCGTCCCCCGGCAGCTCGTCCAGGTTGGCCCGCAGGGCCTCCAGGCGCTCCTCGGCGGGTCCTCCGAGATCCCCGAGCACCGCCGCGATGTCGAGCCGCAGAGCGATGCGCCGCTCGAGGGGCGGCTCCAGGGCGAGCTCCCGACGGCGCAGCTCGAGGAGCCGATCGAGCTGACCGGAGCGCTCGTACAAGGAGCTCAGCAAGGAGATCGCCCCTGCGTGGTTCGGGTCGGTCGTCAGGATTTCCTGGCAGAGCTGGACCGCGGCGCGATCGTCGGGATCGCGGGCGGCGATCTCCGCCGCGCGGAACCGCAACGCGATGGCCTCCTGCCCCTCGAAGGGCAGCTCGGCGCCGGCTACGAGGAGCTCGAGGGCCCGGGCCGGCTCCTGGGCGCCCAAGGCGATCTCCACGAGCCGCTCCAGAGCCCAGGAGGCCACCTCCGCGGGCTCCGCGGCGCGCACCTCTTCCAGGGCGGCGCCCCCGCCGCTGGCCTCGGCGGCCTCTCGGAAGCGCCGAGCGCCATGCTCCCAGGCCCTCTCCAGGATCGGCTGGGCCAGGGTGAGATCCTTTTCCGCCGTGAGGGCGACCTCCGCCGCCTCCCGCAGCGCGGCGAGCTCGTGATCCGCGTGGTCCGCGATGGCCACGAGGGTCAGCACCAGCGGTCGCCCGGGCGCTCGACGCTGCAGCTCCGCGAGCATGCGCAGCGTCGTGAGGTCGGGGTAGTCCTTGGCGGCGCGGCGCAGGACGAACTCGGCCGAGTCCGCGTCGCCCCGGCGATCGCGGTGCCACACCGCGAGCTGGCGCTTCAGGTCGTGGGAGACCCGCTCCGACAACCCGTCGTGGCCGGCGACGCGATCGGCGAAAGCGTCCACGAAGGCGTCCCAGTCTCCTTGCGCGTCGATCTGCTCTTCCGTCGCGACGACCAGCTCCCCCCGCACCTCGTCGAGGGCCCGGCAGTGCTCCACGAAGGCCCAGGCGGCGTCCTCGAAGCGGCGCGCGCGGTTCGCGACCCGGAGCAGCGCCCCGGCGGCTCCTCCGTGGGTCGCCGCGCCCGCGAGCACGCGCCGGTACGTGGAGAGGGCGTCGTCGAGGCGCCCCAGCTCCGTCTCTTCGATGGCGCCCTGGGCCATCAGCAGCTCGTGCAACCGGGCCTCGTCGTCGACGCCCTCGCTGGCCCTGCGGTACCCGACCACCGCGGCCTCGAAGTCGCCCGTCGCCCGCGCCAGGCGCAGCAGCTCCGCCTCGATGTCCGCGGAGGGCTCGAAGGGGAAGGCGCGCTGCACCGCGTGCAGGGCGTTCGCCAGATCACCGGTGCGCTGCTCGTGCACCGCCGCCGCCTCGAGCAGGATGTCCCGCCGGCGTTGCGGGGCGTCCGTCGCGCCCAGCCGGATCTCCACGAGATCGAGGAGGGCGTGCCACTCCTCGGCGGCCCGCAGCGCCTGCGCCAACGCCTCCGCCGCCTGCTCCGCGAGCTCCGCGTCCTGCAGGAGCGCACGCAAGCCCGCGCGAGCCATCTCGTCCGTCGGCGCCAGCTCGAGGGCGCTCCGGTAGTGATCGATGGCGCGCAGGGGCTCACCGCGGTGGAGCCGGAGCACGTCGCCGAGGCGGGCGTGCTGACGGATGCGGCGGGCGGGATCGGGCTCCGCGCTCAGCGCCTCGCCGAGCAGCTGCACGACCGCCTCGTAGCGCTCGGCGAGGGCGAGCAGCTCCACCAGCGCGTCGACGCTCTCCGCGTCACGCCCGAAGCGCTGCTCGATCTCCTCCCACACCTCGATGGCGCGCCCCAGATCCCTGCGCTTGTCCACCTCCAGCGCTGCGACGCGGATCAGATCCTCCCGCGCCGCGCGGACGTCGTCGGGATCCGACGCAGCGCGCGCGCCCGCGCGCAGCTCGAGATCCGCGATGAGCTCCTCCCACCGCTCGACGACGGCGAGCAGATCGATCCGCGCCGAGAGCGCCACCAGATCCCCGGGGTTCCCGTCGAGGCGCGTCCTCCACAGGCGCAGGGAGCGATCCGCGTCGCCGAGCTCCCGAGCGAGCTCGGCGGCCTCGCCGAGGATGTCGACGGTGCCGGGCTCCGTCGGTTGCAGGGTTGCCAGCCGCTCGAGCACGTCCAGGCGCTGGGCCTTCTGGTGCTCGTCGACGAGCAGCCGCACGAGCTCCCGCGCCGCCTGCAGCTGCGCCTCCACGCCAGCCCCCTCGTCCGCCAGGGTCCGGGCATACAGGTCGATGGCAGCGCTCCGGTCCCCCTGCGCCGCCTCGCGCACCTGCGCCGCCTCGAGCAGCAGCGCCGCGCGCGCCGTGCCGCGCTCGCACACGTCCGCCGCGTCCACCAGCCCCGTCGCGTAGAGACCGTACTCCCCCGACTGCCCCGCCAGCTCGCGCGCCTGCTCGTGCACCGCGCCGTTCTCCGGCGCGATCCGGAGGATGGCCGCGCAGTGCTGCAGCGCCTCGCCGGGGCGTCCGATCTGGGTGAGGAGCTCCGCCGCCTGGCCATGGAGCGTCACGCGCGCCTCGTCGGACTCCGCGAGCCCGAGGGCACCGCCGAGCACCCGCACCACGTCCTCGAACCGCGCCGCCGCGCGATAGCGCTCTTCGAGGATGCGCAGCGCGCGCCGGCGCGCGTCGGCGGGCGCGGCCCCGTCGGCGGCCAACCCCTCCAAGAGCTCACAGGCCTCGAGCTCGGCGCCGCCGACCTCGAGCAGGGCCTCGATCGTGCTCAGCGCGCCCTCCGCGTCTCGGAGCTCGTTCAGGTAACGCCGCGCGATCTGCACTCGGGTGGTGAGGCCCGCGGCGGTGTCGAGCACCGGCAGGCGCGCCCTCCACACGTCGATGAGATCCTCGTGTCGCTTCTGCTGCTCGAGCCGACGCTCCAGGTTGGCTGCCAGCTGGTCGTCCTCCGGACGCAGCAACAACAGCTCCTTGAGGTAGTCGTTCGCGCGGTGGGACTCGCCCGCGAAGTCCCGCGCCACCCGCGCGACCTCCTCGAGCAGCGCGACCCGGGCCGCGGCATCCTGACAAGCGCGCAGCGCCGTGTCGTACTCGCCGAGCAGATCGTCCCAACGCCCCGCGGCGGTGAGGAGCAAGCTCAACCGATCGAAGGCCCAGCGCGCCCCCGGCTCGACCTCGAGCACCCGCCGCAGGATGGCCAACACGCGCTCCGTGTCGTCGAACCACTCTTCGGAGAAGTCCGCCGCCCGCCGCCCTGCGTCCACGCGCACCTCCACGGGCGCGTCTCCGTCGAGCACCTGGTGGAGCAGCGCGAGCACCGGCTCCGGAAGGTCATGCTCCCGCGCGAGATCCTCCGCGCGATCCCAGCTCGCGGCGTCCTCGGGGTGCGCCCCGCACACCTCCAACGCCTCCGCAAGGTCGGCAGGGAGCTGAGGGGCACTCGACTTGCGGGCGGAACGAGGGGGTCTGGAGCGCGACATATTCGCCTGCAGTTTAGCGAATACTCCTCCGGGCTTACAGCGTGGATTCCCCCATCCGCGCCGTTCGGTGGCGGTGGTATGCAATCGGGAGATACGGATGAAACTGTGGGATAACATCCCCCTCTCACATACGTCCCATCGGTGAGCGACCGCTGACGTTCCCATGGGGAAACACCGCGCCGCCTCGCGGCCGGCGTGCGATCGCGGCGCCGAGAGCACGGATCGAGAGCACGCCGGGCGGTGCGCAAGGCCGGCACGGAACGGGCACGGAACTCACCACGCCGCAGGCCGCGTCCCGGGCGCCAGCGCTGGATCACGGACAGCAGGCGGAGTTCCAGCCGACGCCCACGTCACGGTTCTTGCACCCGTGCTTCGCCCCGACGGCGTTGCGGGCCGCGTGGGTGCCCCCCTCCAAACGATGCGCGTGGGGGCGCGTGGGCGAGTTCTGGCGGCAATCCTCGTCGAACTCCGGCGAGCGCACCCGGCGGACCTCCGCCGCGCTCTCCTCGGGAGCCCCCGCGCCGCCCTTCGAGCCCGCCGCCCGCGGCGCTTCCATCCCGCCGCCGCCGACACAACCCCGCCCGGGGACCACCTCCGCCCCGGCGGGGCAGCGGGGCGCGCCCGGATCGGCGCAGCGCACGCCGTTCCAGCGCTTCCCCCCGAGGCACTGAGCGTCGTCGACGCCGCGACGACAGCGCTGCGCCTTCCGCTCGGAGCCGGTCTCCGCGCCGGCCGAGCGACTCGCCGCGTCACCCTCTTCTGCGGGCTCCACGCCATAGGGACAGTCGAGGGGCTCGGCGAACGCGGCGCAACGCACCCCGAGGTGGGAGCCCCAGTGGTCCGGAGCGAAGCGGTTCCGCAAGGTCGGTCGGAGCCACTTCTCGAAGCGACGACTCCAGCTGCCCCCTCGGTACACCCGGTGGCGACCGCTCGCGGCCGGCCACGGATAGGGCGCAAACCAGTCCTCGGTCCACTCCCACACGTTGCCCACCACGTCGTGGAGCCCGAAGGCCCCCGCCGGGAAACTCCCCACGGCGCAGCTGTGGGGCTGCTTCCAGCAGGTCTTGCCGTCGGGCGAGTCGTCCCCCCAAGGATACTTACGCTGCTCCGCGCCGCCCCGCGCCGCGTACTCCCACTCGAGCTCCGACGGCAGCCGCGCGCCGCGCCAGGCGCAGTAAGCGGTCGCCTCGTCGTGATCGATGCAGTTGATCGGATGATCGGCGCGGCCCGCCCGTTTGTAGTTACAGGTCTTGTACTCCGTGCGCGCGGGTCGACAGGCCCCCGCCTCGACGCATCGCTCGTACGCGGCGGCGGTCACCTCCGTGGGATCCAGGCAAAAGGGCGCGAGCCGCGTCAGGAAGCGCGGGTTCTCCTCGCCGGCGAAGCTCTCGTGCTCGGCCCCCGCCCAGAACGGCCCCCCCGGGAGGAGCACCATCCCCTCGGGGCAGGTCGGGGCCGTCGGCCCCTCGACCTCCGGCTCCTCGGCCCCTGGCCCGGTGGCCGAAGCCGCCTCCTGCGCGGAGGGGGCGGCCGTCTCCGGGCTCTCGGGAGGGGGCGCGGCGGGCGCTGCCTCGGACGTCGGCTCCGACCGCTCGCTGGAGCGCCCCCGCTCACATCCCCCCACCAACACGAGCGACAGCAGCGCCAAGGGCAGCAGCCGAGACACGCGGAGCGCGTCGAATGGAGAGCGGGGCGTCGCTGTCAACGAATTCCAGCTCAGCTATAGCCAGAGCCGCCGCTCTCAGGAAGAGTCTGCGCCATCGAACCACTTCGTCATGTCGTCCATTCACCTCAGAGGTCTCACGCGCACCTTCCCCGGCGCCTCGCGCGCCGCCCTCGACGGGCTCGAGCTCGAGGTGACCGCGGGAGAGATCGTGAGCCTGGTCGGCCCCTCCGGTTGCGGGAAGAGCACGACCCTGCGTCTGGTGGCGGGCCTCGACCGCCCCGACGCGGGTGACGTCCTGATCGACGGGCGCAGCGTCGTCGGTGTGCCGCCCCAGGAGCGAGACGTGGCGATGGTGTTCCAGGGGTTCGCGCTCTATCCCCACATGCGCGTCCGCGACATCCTCGGGTTTCCGCTGCGCATGCGCCGGGTCCCGGCGCCGGAGCGCGAGCGCGCCGTCGAGCGCGCCGCGAAGCTCCTCGGGCTCACCGGGCTCCTCGATCGCCGCCCGGCGCAGCTGAGCGGTGGTGAGCAGCAGCGCGTCGCCATGGGACGCGCCATCGTGCGGCGTCCTCGCGTCTTCCTCTTCGACGAGCCCTTGTCGAACCTCGACGCGGCCCTGCGCGCCGAGCTCCGCGTCGAGCTCGCCCGCCTGTTGCGTGAGCTCGACGCGACCGCGCTCTACGTCACCCACGATCAGGTCGAGGCGATGACCCTGAGCCACCGCATCGCCGTGCTGCGCGCGGGGCGCCTCGAGCAGCTGGGCAGCCCGCGGGAGATCTACGAACGGCCCGCGTCGACCTTCGTGGCGTCGTTCTTCGGCGCGCCCCCCATGAACCTGCTGAGCGGACGCTGGGACGGCGAGCGCTTGCGCGCGGGAACGCTGCAGTGGACGCCCCCCTCTGACGGACGCTTCCCCGCCGCCGAGGCGGCGGTCACCGTCGGGTTTCGCCCCGAGCACGTTCGGCTCGTCTCGGGCGCCGTCCCCGCCCCGCCTCCGGGGGGCTCCCTCGCCAGCGCCGATCTCCCGGTGACGAGCCTCGAGACCTTGGGGGCCGAGACCCACGTGTCCCTCGCCTGCGGCGATCACGTCGTGCGGGCGCGCGCCGGGGGCTTCCTGAACGTCGCGCCCGGTGACGTGCTCCGCGTCGAGGTGCCCTGGGACGCGCTCCGGCTCTTCGCGGAGGACTCGGGTCATGCGCTCTGACGGGCTCGCTCTCCGTGCCCCGCGTCGGGCTTTCCTGGGCGCCGCAGCGACCCTGGGGGCCGCGGCCGCGCTGGGCTCTGCCGCGTCCCTCGGCGCGGCGGGGTGTCATCCCCGGCGCGCCCCGCGCGGGCGCCGGGAGGCGAGCCTTTGGTTCACCTACGGGGGCCGCAATCGCCAGGTCCTCGAGGAGTTGGTCGGCCGCTTCAACGCGGAGCAGGACCGCTACTGGATCCATCCGATCTACCAGGGCGACTACTACGAGGGGCTCGCCAAGCTCCGCACTGCTCTCGCCGCCCAGGTGGCCCCTGCCCTGAGCCACGTCGTGGGGGAGGTCATCCCCTATCTCGCGGAGGCGGAGGTGCTCGAGCCCTTGGCGGGGTATCCGGGGGCGTCCGAGCTCGACGTGCTCCCCGCCCTCGGCCAAGCGGAGACGTGGCAGGACGGCGCGGGACGTCCCCTCGTGTGCCTCCCGTTCAACCGCTCCACCCCCATCGCCTACCTCAACGGCGCGCTGTTCGACGAGGCCAAGCTCCAGCCGCCCACCACCTGGGAAGAGCTCGTGAGCCACGCGCGAGACCTCACGGTCCGGAGCGCGAGGGGTCGCGTCACGCGCCACGGCTTCGGCTGCCCCATCGACTGGTGGTTCTGGGTAGCCCTCGTCGGACAGGCGGGGGGCGAGCTCATGGAGGGGACGCGCGTCACCCTCGGCGGAGACGCCGGCGCCGAGGCGCTCGCCCTGTGGCAGCGCATGGTGCGCCAGGACCGCAGCATGAAGCCCCCTCCCGGCCGGGACTACAACGCCTGGGAACAAACCAACCAGGACTTCCTCGCGGGCCGCACGGCGATGATTTGGACCTCGACGGCGTTCCTCCGCTATCTGGAGGACAACGCCCCCTTCCCCGTGCGCGCGGCGCCCCTGCCCGCCCACCGACGCGCGGCGGTTCCCACGGGCGGCACGCACTGGATCATCCCGCGCAGCGCCCCGCCCGCGGCCAAGGACGCGGCCTGGGCCTTCTTGAAGTTCATGCACGAGCCCGCTCAGGTGATCGCCTGGGCGACACGCACGGGCTACCTGCCGGTCACGGCCCGCGCCGTCGAGCAGCTCGAAGGCAGCGGCTTCTATCGACGACACCCCAACGATCGCGTGGCGCTCGATCAGCTCGCGTCGGTTCGGCCCTGGCCGTGGGCCCCCGAGCTGTTCCGCATCCAGCGTGAGATCGTGCAGCCCAGCTTGGAGAACGCCGTCCTCGGCGGGCAGCCCGCGGCCGACGTGTTGACCCGCGCTCGCGCCCGCGCCACCCGGGAGCTCGGCTGATGGCGCTGGTCCCCCGTCGCAGGACCGATCCTTTGTGGATGCTGGCCCCCACGGCTCTGCTGCTCGCGGTGTTCTTTTTCTATCCCTTGCTCCACGCGGTCCACACGAGCCTGCATCGCTGGGATCTGCTCACGGAGCCGCGCTTCGTCGGGACCGCCAACTACCGCTCCCTGTGGGAGTCCGGGGATCTGCTCCACTGGACGACGACCACCGTGCTCTTCAGCCTGGTCGTCGTCACGGGCGCCACGGGGCTGGGCCTCGGCCTCGCGCTGCTCCTGAATCGTCCAGGGCGCCTCGTCGGGTTCGTGCGGAGCGCCGTGTTCAGCGCGTACGTCGTGTCCTGGGTGAGCGTGGCGCTGCTCTGGCTCTGGGTGCTCGACGCGGACGCGGGGGCGCTCAACGGGCTCCTCGGGTTCTTCGGGTTCGAGGCGGTGCCCTGGCTCGGGAGCCCTCGGCTCGCCCTGCTGGCGGTGGCGGGGGTGACCCTCTGGAAGATCGCCGGCTACGGCATGGTCCTGTTCCTCGCGGGGCTCCAGGACGTGCCCCCTGCGCTGCTCGAAGCCGCCGCCCTCGACGGCGCGGGGCGGCTCGCGCGGTTCTGGCACATCACCTGGCCCCTACTGCGCCCCACGACCCTCTTCGTGGTGACGACGTCCCTCATCGCCAGCTTCCAGGTCTTCGACGTCGTACGGGTCATGACCCAGGGGGGGCCGGTCCACGCCACGACCGTCTTCGTCTACGCGATCTACGAGCAGGTGTTCGTCAACCTGCGCGTCGGGCGCGCCAGCGCGGCCATCGTGGTGTTCTTCGTGCTCCTCGCCGCGCTCACGGCGCTACAACTCTGGGCCTGGACGCGGCGCGACCCGTCGGCCCGCGCCCCGCGAGGATCGCACCCATGAAGCGCGCTCCGCTCGCCCGTGACGGCGCTCCGCTCGGGCCCGTCTGGCTCCGGCTCGGCTGGGGCGCGCTGCTCGTCGGCGTCGGACTCCTGTGGCTCCTGCCGTACCTCTGGATGGTCGTCACTAGCCTGAAGACGCTGCCCGAGATCGTGCGCGCCCCGACGGCGCCGCTCCCCAGCGGCCTGTCCTTCGAGGCCTATGCGGCGGCCCTGGAGGCCATGCCCTTCGCCCACTACCTCTGGAACACCACGCTCATGGCCCTGCTCATCGCGGCGCTGCAGATCGCCGTGGCGCTGCCCGCCGCCTACTGCCTGGCCAAGCTCCAGTTTCGCTTCCGCACCGCGGCGTTCCTCCTCGTCGTCGCGACGCTCGCCGTCCCCGCGCAAGTGCGCTTCGTCCCCGTCTTCGCCCTGCTCGCGGAGGTCGGCCTCGTGAACACGATGTCGGCCCTGGTCCTCCCCTTCGGCGTCAGCGCCTTTGGTACGTTCCTGCTCCGCCAGGCCCTCCTCGCGGTGCCCGACGCCCTCATCGAGGCCGCTCGTCTCGACGGCGCGAGCGAAATCGCCATCGTCTATCGGCTCCTCCCCCCGCTCCTGCTCCCCGCCTTGACGGCGTTCTTTCTGTTCTCGTTCACCTACCACTGGAACGACTACTTCTGGCCCCTCGTGATGACGACGGACGACCAGGTGCGCACCCTGCCCCTGGGCATCGCGCTGCTCCGCGAGCAAGGCACCGGCGTCCGTTGGCACATCGTCATGGCGGGCAACGTGTTGTTGAGCCTCCCGGCGCTCGCCGTCTTCGCGCTCGCGCAGCGACATCTCCTCAGAGCCGTCACCACGAAGGCTCGCTGACGAGAGCGGCGCGGCTCCAAGCCCTGCCGTGAGGCCTGGTCCGATGCGTGCCTTGAGCTCCTGCGGGGCGCTCACGAGGTGTCGCCGCGCTGAGGTACACGGTCGAAAGCGGACGCCTGGGGGGCCGCTCGAGCTCGCGTGGGGCCCCCGGTTCTTCGCGCCCGTCGGGAAGAGTGCGCCCGTCGGGAAGAGTGCGCCCGTTCCACACAGGCGCAAATTCGTCAGAAATGCTGGAAAACTGACGCGCCGGTCGTGTACGTTGGTGGACTTATGATGGGTGGTATTACGCCGCAGGGGCGACGAGTCGCGGGGGTTCGGATCGAGGAGAAGACGCTGGCTCGGGCCGTGAACGAGAGCGCGGCGGAGCAGCGCGCGGCGGAGCAGGCCGTGGCGAACGGGAGCGCGCCGCGGGTCGTGCCGCGCTGGGCCGTGTTGGGACTCGTCGTGCTGGGGTTCGTGACGCCCGGGTTGGCCGGCTGTGGGGGCACGGCGGACGTGCAGGGAGATCCGGGGGCCACGGTCGGCGGAAGCGCCGGTGATTCTCAGGGTAGCGGCACGGGCGCCTCCACCTTCGACGTCGATCCGGAGCCGGGAGGCAAGGGTTCCGGCGGCGGAGGCACGAAGGACTTCGACCTGGACACCCTCACGATCGTCTACGACGGCCCCACCACCCTGGACATCCACGAGGGCGAGGAGCTCCCCACGCTGCAGTTCACCGCCACCGTCAGCGGTGAGCCCACCGCCGTCGGCTGGAGCGTCGATCGCGGTGAGATCGGCAGCATCGACGACGACGGCCTCTTCACGCCCCGGGGCAACGTCGGGGGGTGGGTGACGATCCGCGCCGGGCTCAACGACAAGGTCGTCGAGGTGAAGATCTTCGTGCGCATCGTCTCCACCCAGAACGGCCCCGCCGCGGCGGACGCGGATCAGGTCGCGGGCGACGCGGAGGAGCTTCGCGCCGGCGGAGGCATCGGCGGCGTCGGCGGCGAGGGCCTGGGCGCCGCGATCACCGACGAGGATCTGCTCGACCTGCTCACGGCGGGCGCCACCGACGACGGCTCCAGCCAGGATCTCGAAATGCTGTACCCCTACGACGGGACGGTGTTTCCACGGGGCATGCTGGCGCCCCTGTTGATGTGGCGCTGGGACGTCGGGGACGCGGACGCCGTGCACATCGAGCTCCGCACCCTCAGCGGGAGCTTCACCTGGACCGGGAGCTTCGGTCGCCCCGAGATCCTGGCGACGACCGGGCGGAGCTTCATCCGACACCCGATCCCACAACGCGTCTGGGCCGCCGCCACCGAGTCCGCAGGGGAGAGCCTCGAGGACGGCAGCAGCGACACCCTGCACCTCTCCCTGAGCATCGCCCACGACGGCACGGTGTACGGTCCCCTCACGCGCACCTTCGCGATCGCCCCGGGGCGGCTCTCGGGCACCGTCTACTACAACTCCTACGGCACCGCCCTCGTGGAGAACTTCCAACATACGCGCGGCGGGCAACCGAACGACTTCGGCGCCGCGGTGCTGGCGATCCGCTCGGGAGAGACCGCTCCGACCCTGGCCTCCGGCTACGACAGCGCCGACGACCACGGCGGATGTCGCGCGTGCCACACGGTCTCTGCGCAGGGCTCCCACCTGCTCGTGCAAGGCGGCGGGGACGATCGCAAGAGCTGGCTCCGCAATCTGCTCGACGACGACGAAGCCTACCTGACGGGTCAGGACTCGATCTTCGCGTGGGCCGCGCTGTCGCCGGACGGCTCGCTGGCCCTGACCAACGCGGTGAACGCGTCGAAGCACAACGAGACGGTCGACCCCGTCAACCACCCCTACTCCCGGCTCTGGGACATGACCACGGATCCGCCGAGCCCCGTCGATGAGACAGGACTCCCGGAGGAGCTCCGCGCCGCCTTGCCGACCTTCTCCCCCGACGGCAGCCAGGTCGCCTTCGCCTACCTCGGCGGGAGCGGCGCGGACGTGCCGGAAGATCTACCGACGGACGGCTCCCAGCTGGCCGTCATGGACTTCGACGAGGCGACCCGCACCTTCTCCAACTTCCGGGTCGTGGCCACGGGCAACGCCAACGATGCCGCCCAGTACCGCGCCCACGGCGCGGGGTGGCCCTCCTTCGTCCCCACTGGAGACCGCGTCGTGTTCCAGAACGAGGTGCGCGGCTCGAAGAGCAACGAGACGTACATCGGCACGCGCGACGAAGCGCGCGGTGAGCTGTGGTGGGCGAGCACGACGGAGGCGCGCTCGGTGCGGCTCGACTACCTGAACGGCCGCAACGCGGACGGCGTGAGCTATCTGCCCATCGCCGGGAACAAGCACGGGATCGGCGACGGGGAATACGACGACACGACGCTGTCCTACGAACCCACGGTCGCGCCGGTGGTGACCGGAGGCTACGCCTGGGTCGTCTTCACCAGTCGGCGCATGTACGGCAACATGGCCGTGACGGATCCGTGGCTCAGCGATCCCCGCAACTACGACTTCAAGGACTACGATCAGGTCACGACGAAGAAGCTCTGGGTCGCCGCCATCCGCGTGGACGCCGCACCCGACGAGGATCCGAGCTACCCGGCCTTCTACCTGCCCGCGCAGGAGCTCTTGGCCGGCAACGCGCGGGGCTACTGGGTGCTCGACCCCTGCAAGTCCGACGGAGACAGCTGCGCCACCGGCGACCAGTGCTGCGGCGGCTTCTGTCGGCCGGCGGAGCCGGGGAGCACCGAGCTCGTCTGCTCGACGACGACCACCACCCTCAGCTGTTCTCAGGAGCAAGAGCGCTGCGACACCGCCGCCGACTGCTGTGATCCCTCCGCCAACTGCACGGGCGGCTTCTGCGCGCGACCGGCACCGGTGATCGTCCGCTGAGATCCGCGCACCCTACGTTCACGCTGCACCTCTCGACGCCGCGCCCTGCGGCGACAAGCCCGGGACGGCTCGTCAGAGGGACGAGTCGTCCGGGCGCGGAGCCACCACGCCGGGATCGACGCCACACCGCTCGGCGATCCGCGCCAGCCCACGCCGTTGGCCCAGGGTGAGCTTCTCTTCCACGAGAAGCTCATAGGTGCGCCGAGCGGCGCCGGCGTCGAACAACGCACAGCGCGCGATCAGGGCGGCGCGGAGGGCCTCCGTGCGGACGCTGCTCAAGGGCAAGCTGCTCCCCGCATCCTCGAAAACGGACTGCTCCAGGAGCGCTGCAGCGGCGGCATGATGCCCCCGCGCGAGGAGGTTTTTGCCGAGGAGATAGCGCGCCATCGCGTCCTCGGGGCCGCCGCGCATCCACCCCCCGAGCGCGGGCGCGGCGAGATCCCACTGGGGCCCGGTGGTCGCCGCGCCCACCAGCAGCAGCTCGATGGCCCTGCGCGCGCGGGTCGGCGCGCGCAGAGCCCACCGCCTCACCTCGAGGGAGCGCCGGGCGTGCTCGCCCACGGTCATGTCGAGCGCCATGGTGTAGGCGTCGAAGGCGACCTCGTCGCGCCCCAGGAGGAACGCGGCGTCTCCGGCGCCCTCCCAGGCGCGCGCCCGCTCCACGCTGGTCCGGCTCGTGTCCCGCGCCAGCGCGTCGAACTCCTCGAGGGCCACCTCCGGGCGCCCCTCCCGCAGGCTACAGGCCGGCCGCAGGAGCGCTGCCCCGCCGTGGCGCGGCTCGAGCTCGAGCACCTCGTCGAGGATGCGCCGAGCACCCGCCGGGTCCTGGAGCCCCAGTCGGACCTCCGCCCGCTGGTAGAGCCGATCCACCAGGTGCGGACACTGCCTGCCGAAGACGGCGGGTTGCTCGAAGCGCGCGCTGGCTTCGTGGAGCAATGTCTCGGGGAGCGGGATGGCGTCGAGGTGGACATGCCAACGCTCCTCGAGTTGCCCGAGATCGTGTCCGGTGAGGACCTCGAGGGAAGCGCCCCCGTACCAACGCCGGACCACCTCGGCCCCCTGATCTTCCCGGAGCCAGGACACGAACGCCCCCGCCACCGTGTAGGCCCGCGCCGAGCTCTCGCCGAGGAAGGTCAGCCGAAAGACCCGCTCGAGGGGCGGGAGCAGGTTCACCTTCCGCATGGCGGCGGCCCACTGCTGCAGGTCGACGTTCCCGTCGTCCCGGGGTGCCGCCGCCACGGCGATCCCCTCGATGCGTCCGGGGTCCGGGATCCACCCGCCCAGAGGACCCGCCACCCGGAACGGCCCCGCTCCGAAGCTGCCGGCAACCACATGCGCCAGCTCGTGGCCGAGCACCGGGTGTGGGAATCCGGACGGCTGGAGGTAGACCTCGCGCCGCCACGGCTTGGCGATGTACGTCGACGCGGCGCCCATGAGCCGCCCCTTCTGCGCCGCGTGGGCGAAGAGCATGACGGTCACGCGGTCCGGCCCCGGCGCCTCGAAGAAGCGCTCGATCTGCGCCAGGTGCGCGTCACATTCCCGCGCGAGGCGCGCCACCTCGGCCCGGCGGAGGGAGTCGGCGTACACCACGTCGCAGCGGCCATAGGAGAGCTGTCCCCCCAAGGCCTCGCGGATGCTCGCGTCCGTGCTGAAGTGGCCGAGCTGCGCCCCCGCGCCAGCGAGCCCCGCCGAGAGGGCGCCGAAGAAGCCGAGCCCCACGACCCCGCGCCGATCCAAAGGACGGCGCACGCGGAGCCCGCCCACCTCGCCCCGCCGCTCCAGGAGGCTCGCCCCGCAGAGGGCAGCGAGCACCGTCGCCAGCGTGCCCGCGCGGTAAGTGCAGAGGCGCGCGATCGGGATCTCCACGACCTCGTAGAGGGGCCCCGCGAAGTACCCGACGAAGGGATCGAAGGCGAACACCATCGGGCTGGTCACGAAGCGCACCAGGCTGACGCCCACCGCGAGCAGTGGCGCGCCCAGCGCGAGGGCGATCACTGCCAGGCGAGAGCGCCCCCGGAGCGCGCAGCCCACGAACGCCCCCCACACCCCCGCGAGCAGCACCCCTGCACCCGGGCCGAGCACGAGCAGGAGGAAGCCCGCCCCGGGCTCACAGATCCCCGCCCGCGCGCCATGCACCAGGGCGACCACCAACAGGACGAGGGCGTGCCCCGTCGCCGCCAGCAACCCGCGCAGCAAGGCGTCGAGGGGGGACCACGCCCCCGCCTGGGGCGCCCTGGCTCCTTCGAGAGCGCAGGTCACCGCCGCAATGGCCGGCACGACCAGGCCCGCCACGAGGGCCGCCTCGTAACGGGGCCCGCCAAGGAGCGGCAGAAACCCGATCGCCAGGAGGTACAGCGCGCTCGAGATCCAACCGATCCGCTGCGCCCGAGAGGCGAGCACGGACGCGAGCTCGAACGCGACGGGGCCGCCCATGGAGCTGCCGCGCCCTCAGGGGCGCGCTTCGCCGAGCGACGGCGTGGTGCGGCTCGGCGGCTCGCCCTCCGGTCGAGCCAGCACCAGAGGCAAGACCTCGTCCACCTTGTGGATCAGGTGGACGCGAATGTCGTCGCGGACCTCGGCGGGCACCTCCTCGAGATCCGGCTCGTTGCGGGCGGGCAGGATGACCTCGCGGATCCCCGCTCGGTGGGCCGTGAGCATGATCGCCTTGATCCCGTTGACCGGGAGCACGTTGCCGCGGAGCGTGAGCTCGCCCAGCACCGCGACGTCGGAGCGACAGGGCGCATCCAGAAGCAGCGACGCCACCGCGCAGAACATCGCGACGCCGAGGCCTGCGTAGTCCTGCACCGCCCGGGCGCGGGGGATGTGCATGTGGAGATCGATGGCGCGGATCCACTCCGGGTCGAGGTGCAAGCGCTCGCTCTTCGAGCGCACGAAGGAGACCGCCGTGTGCGCCGCCTCGGACAGGATCGGCCCCAGGTTTCCCGTGACACGCACCGTGCCGGTGCCCGCCATGCGCGTCACCTCCACGAGCACCAGCTCCCCGCCAGCGCCGCTCGTACCGAGCCCCACGGCCACGCCCGGCGCCATCCGACGCTCCGGGAGATCCGGTCGATACCGCGGCGGCCCCATGAGCTCCCGCACCAGCTCCGAGGTCGCCTCGAGCTGGTTCACCTCCTGGCCCTCCGCCAGGCGCACGGCGACGTCGCGGCACACGGACGCGATGGCCCGCTCGAGCCCGCGCACTCCGGCCTCCCGCGTGTAGGAGTCGACGAGCGTGTCGATGCCCTCGTCCGCGAACCGCAGCTGCTCCGTGGTCAGGCCGTGCTCCTGCAGCTGCTTGGGCACGAGGAAGTTCTGGGCGATCGCCCGCTTCTCGGCGATCGTGTAGCCAGGGACCTCGATGATCTCCATGCGATCGCGCAGCGCCTCGGGGATGCCGGAGCGATAGTTGGCGGTCGCCAGGAAGGTCACCTTCGACAGGTCGAAGGGCACGCCGAGGTAGTGATCGACGAAGCTGTCGTTCTGTGCCGGATCCAGGACCTCGAGCAGAGCCGCGGCTGGATCGCCGCGCATGTCCGCGCCCATCTTGTCGACCTCGTCGAGGACGAGCACGGGGTTGTTCGTGCCCACCTTCTTCAACGCCTGCAGGATGCGACCGGGCATGGCCCCGACGTACGTGCGCCGGTGCCCGCGGATCTCCGCCTCGTCGCGCACGCCGCCCAGGGCGATGCGCCCGTAGCGGCGACCCATGGCCCGCGCGATGGAGCGTCCGAGGGACGTCTTGCCCACGCCGGGCGGTCCGAGGAACAGCAGGATGGGCCCGCGGTTGTCCTTCCGGAGCTGCCGCACGGCGCTGTACTCGACGATACGCCGCTTCACGCGCTCGAGGCCCCAATGGTCCTCGTCGAGGCAGCGCGCCACCTCGCTCACGTCGAGGCGATCCGGGGTGGAGTGGGACCAGGGCAGATCCACGAGCCACTCCACGTAGTTGCGCGTGACCTGGAACTCCGCCGACTGGGGCTGCATCCCCGCGAGGCGCGACAGCTGTTTGCGCGCGGTCCGCTCCACCTCTTCGGGCATGTCCGCGAGGGCGAGGCGCTCCCGCAGCTGCTCGACCTCGTCGTCGTCGACGCTCTCGCCGAGCTCCTCGCGGATCGTGCGCATCTGTTGGCGCAGCACGTAGGCGCGCTGGGAGCGGGTCATCTCCTCGGCGACGAGGTTGGAGATCTCGTCCTTGACGCGCAGCGCCTCGAGCTGCCGCTCCACCATCTTGGACACGAGCCGCACGCGGCTGCCGACGTCGACGGCCTCGAGCACCTGCTGACGCACGTGGACCCCCGCGAGCTCCTCGGGGAAGTTCGACGCCACGAGGTCTGCGAGGGCGCCGGGTTCGCGCACGTTGTCCAGGATGCTCGCCGTCTCCCGGGGTAGATCGGGCATCAGGGCGAGCACCTTGCGCATGCTCTCCCGCAGGCGATCTCCGAGCGCGGTGAGCTCGTCACTCGTCGCGCCGGTCTCGCTGATGCGCTGCACCTCCGCGCGCATGTAGGGCTCGAGTCCGAGCGGTTCGGCGATGTGGAAGCGCCCGATCCCGTTGAGCACGACCGAGTAGTTCGACGCGTTCACGCGGATGACCTTGACCACACGGGCCAAGGTGCCGACGGTGAACAGCTCGTCGAAGGTCGGCTCGACGGTGCTCGGATCCCGTTGGGCGACGACGCCCACCAGGGCGCTCTCCCGGTCGAGCTCCTCCACCAGCCGCACGCTCCTCGGGCGGCCGACGTTGATGGGGACGACGGACATGGGAAACAGCACCGAGTTCCGAAGCGGTAGGATCGCGATGCGTTCCGGTCGAGCCGAAGGTGGCGGCGCAGCAGGCATCTCTCTGAGGTATACGTCGGTTTGCGGTACCCGGAAACCGGCCAGCCACCGAAACCGGTCGACCTCGACGGCGGGGCTGCCCCCGGTCGTTCACCGCCCCCTCATTGCCCCCTCATTGCCCCCTCATCGGCCAGGACTCGCTGACCGCGGCCAGGCGGACCCGGGCAAGACGGGGGCGCGCCAGGGTGGCGCTCAGCGGAGCGGAGCGCCACCGGGAGAGTCGCCGCCCGCGTGCCCCTGTGGTAAGGCGGGCCAGCCATGGCACGCGCGCTCGACGCCTCCGAGGAAATGGCCCCGCGAGGGTCCCTCAGCCCTGCGCCCTCGAGGCGGTCGGACGGGCCTGCGGGCTTCGCGGTCCGGCGCGTTTTGGGCCCGTTCGCGCCGCTCCTCGCCGTGGCCGCCCTGGCGAGCGCTTGCAGCAAACCGGCGAGCTCCCCGAACCCCCGCGCGGCCCTGGACGCCTACACGACCGCCCTGGCGGAGGGACGCATCCAGGACGCATACGCCCTCCTCAGCGCGGAGGCGAAGCGCGACATGACCCCCGAGGCCTTCGAGCGCATGGTGCGGGAGAACCCCTCGGAGCTCCGCGCCCTCATCGAGGCCCTCGAGCGCCCCACCGCCGATCCCTACGTCACGGCGCGCGTGACCGCCCCGGACGGTGAGACCCTGCTCCTGGTTTACGAGGACGGAGCCTGGCGCATCGACGCCTCCGCCGTGGACCTCTACGGGCAGACGACGCCGGCCCAGGCGCTGCGCTCCTTCGTGCGCGCCTACGAGAACCAGCGCTACGACATCTTGCTTCGGTTCGTCCCCGAGGCGCACCGGGAAGGCCTCGACGCCGAGAAGCTGAAACAGGCCTGGGAGGGGGAACAAAAAGAAGAGATGGACCGGCTCGTCGCGTCCCTGACCGCGGGACTCGGCGAGACCCACGTCGAGCTCGTGGGCGACCGGGCCACGGTCGCTTACGGCTCAGCCGGTACCGTCGAGCTCCTGCGCGAGCACGGCGCTTGGAAGATCGAGGATTTCCGATGAACGCTCCCAGTGGTTCCCCCACCCCCGAGACCCCCCGCACCGCGTCGGTGGAACGCGTCACCGGGGAGACCCAGATCCGAGTCAAGCTGAATCTCGACGGCACCGGACAACACTCCATCGAGACCCCCATCCCGTTCCTCACCCACATGCTGGAGCAGCTCCCGCGCCACGGGTGCATCGACCTGTTCGTCGAGGCCCACGGCGACGTGGAGATCGATGGCCACCACACGACCGAGGACCTCGGCATCGTGCTCGGCAAGGCGGTGCTCGACGCGCTCGGCGAGCGGCGCGGCATCCGGCGTTACGGCTCCGCCACCTTGCCCATGGACGAAGCGCTGGTGACCTGCGCCATGGACCTGTCGGGGCGCGCTTACTTCGTGTGGAACGTGGATCTGCCCAAGGCCAAGCTCGGCACCTGGGACGTCGAGCTCGCCGAGGTGTTCTTCGAAGCCTTCGCCCGCTCCGCCCAGGCCAACCTGCACATGGTGAAGCACGCGGGCCACAACCTCCACCACATCGTGGAGATCTCCTTCAAGGCCTTCGCCCGCGCCCTGCGCGCCGCGACCGAGCTGGACCCGCGGACCGTCGGGGTGATCCCCTCCACCAAGGGTGTGCTCGACTGAGCGCCCGCAAGCTCGGGCCCCGCCACGAAGCCGCTCCCCCGAAGCTCCGCCGCCGACCCCGTCTGCATCGCAGCCCGTAGGCCCGCCCCGCCCCCCGCCCTCTCGATCCCCCATGCACGTCATCGTCGTCGACACCGGCCACGCCAACCTCCGGAGCGTCGAGAAGTCCCTCGAGCTCGCCGGACGCGAGCTCGAAACGACCGTCCACGTCCAGCGCAGCGCCCGCCCCGAGGAGCTCGCCCGAGCCGACAAGATCGTCGTCCCGGGGCAGGGAGGATTTCGTCACTGCGTCGAGGCCCTCTCCGGGCCCCTCGCGGAGGTCCTCCGGGAAAAGATCCGGGCAGGGACCTGGTACCTGGGGATTTGCCTCGGACTCCAGGCCCTCTTCGAGTCGAGTGAGGAAGCCGCTGACGTGCCCGGTCTGGGGTTCCTTCCCGGCGCGGTGAAGCGTCTCGAGGCGGCGCCGGACATCAAGATCCCGCACATGGGCTGGAATCAACTCGAGCTTGCCTCCGGGGGGCACCCGGTGCTCGAGGCGGCGGGCGGTGATGGCAGCTGGTTTTACTTCGTGCACTCGTTCCACGCGCTGCCCGCGGATCCGACGTTGATCAAAGCGACCGCGTCCTACGGCCCGAACCGCGTCACCGCGGCGGTCGCCCGGGACAACCTCGTGGCCACCCAGTTCCACCCCGAGAAGAGCCAGAAGGCGGGGCATCAGCTGCTCACGGCCTTCCTGCGCCTCTGATTGAGCCGAGGAGCGGCTCCGTCCACGCTCCGCCGCCAGACGCGCCCCGCCGCCAGACGCGGGAGACGGTTCCCGACGCCGACGGGAACCCACGGCGGCGACCGTCACCAGATGCCCGTCGCGAGAAAAAGCCGCACGGCGGCTCGCCAGCTCTCGCCGATCCTGCCGCCGTCGGGGCCGTCGCATCGACGACGGGGCGGCGCACCGGGTCGTCGGGCCGCGCCGCGTCGCGGGAGGGCAGCGCCTCAGGGGTCGACGACGTCGCGAGGGGGGCACACCAGAGGCGTCAGGTTCCATCTCTGATCCGCGCGGAGCTCGTCGCACGGCCACACCTGCACCTGGTCGCCTCCGGAGGCGCCCGGCACGTAGGTCAGGCACTTGGTGTCCACGTGGCGGGGTGCCAGCAGGCGGCTTTCGCCGGGCGGCGCCTCCGTCCCGAGCGTCGCCCCGCTGCGGACGAAGAAGCGCTGATTGTACAGCTGGTGCGGCACGTAGAGCACCGCCGGCGTCCCATCGCCCGTCGCCGCCAACCGAATGTCGAGGTTGGCCGCCACCGCCAGGTTCCGGATCTCGTAGGCTCCCGCGGACGCGCGCAGCTCCCAGGCCTCCCGCGCCGAACCATTGCAGGTCGCGGCCACGACCGTATGGGCGAGCTCCCCGGCGACGCTCGTCTCGGGGCCGCTCCGGAGGCAGCGCTCCCCGACGGCCTCCCGGATCAGATACACGTTCTCCCCCTCGTCCACGCAGGGATCCACCGGCTCGCTCATCTCCCCGCCCTGCCCTCCGCCCGGCTCACCCGATCCGGCTCCCGTCCCTTGAGCGGCTCCCGTGCCCCCCGGTGCGCCACCCGTTTCGGCGGGAGCGCCCCCTGGAGACGACGTGGCCCAGATGAGATCGAGGGTCGTGTCACCGCAACCGACGGTGACCGCGGCGAGGAGCACACCGCCCCACCCCGGCCAACGCCTGGGCCTCGGCTCAGCGAGCGCGCGATCCCGTCGTGACGAAACCCATCGCGACGAAACGCTGCCCGGTGAAGCACTGCGCGACGAAACCCTGCGCGACGAGGCACTGCGCGACGAGACACTGCGCGACGAGACACCGCTCGCCGCGACGCGGTCAGTCGTCAGCGAGGACGACGGCGACACCATGTCCTCCCGCGAGGCTCCCCGACCATCGTCGAGTGGACGAAAAGGACCGCGCCACACGAAGCGAAGATACACCGCCCATCGGCGAAAGCGCAGGAAACTCGGCTGGGTCGACTTATTTTGACCCGTATCGGGGAAAAGCGACCCTGCTATGATGGTGACCACTGGAGACGTCGGTCCGAAGGCTCCGTCGCGCCGCCGCTCCATCGGAGCTGGCGCTCGGGCCACGTGCCGCCTCCCGGTCGCCTCGCCGCTCCACCTGGCCCCCTCGGCATGCAACGTTTGGCTCTGACATCCGGGTCTCAACCCACGGCGCAATCGTTGGCATCGCCCTTTGTAGAACGAGTGCCTGTCGCCGAAGAAATCGCGTTGTTCGAAGCCATCCAGCACGGCGGCTCGGATTGGCAGCGGCGAGCTTTCGACGATTATTACCGGCTCGTCTACGGCCTGCTGGTGAAATCCCTCGGACCCCACGGGGACATCGAGGATCTGGTCAGTGACGTCTTCGTTGGATTTTTCGAGAGTGCCAAGAACATCCGCCAAGCGAGCGGCATCCGGAGTTACATCGTGTCGATCGCGATGAACGTGGTCCGCCGGGAGGTCCGGCAGCGCAAGCGCCGCCGCCTCATCTACAAGCTGGTGGGCGGTCCCCAGGAGTGGGAGCGCGGGACCAGCACCGACGACCCCAAGGCGAAGGCCGCGCTGCTCCAGCTCAGCCGCATCCTCGACGACATCAACACGGAGGACCGCATCGCCTTCGTGCTCAGCGGCCTCGAGGGGCTCAGCATGGTGGAGATCGCCGAGGTGCTCCACGTCTCTCTCTCCACGGCCAAGCGGCGCGTCCGCCGGGCCAACGAGCACGTGCGCAAGCGCGTCAGCCGCAACGCCCTGCTCGCCGACTACATTCGGGACCGATCCGGGGGCAGCCATGGCTAGACAAGCACCGCCGCTCCGCGAAGAGCAAGTCACGACCGTGTTCCGGGCCTTGGCCGAGGAGCACATCCGCACGCGCCGCAAGGAGCGTGAGACCGCCGAGCTCACCTGGCGGCGCATCCAGCAGCGACAGCAGGCGGAGCGCCTCGGGATCCGCCCCGCCCCGGCGGCGCGGCCCTCCTGGGCCCGGCGTCTGCTCTGGATCGGTGTGCCCGCCCTGGCGATCGCCGCAGGGGTCGCCCTGATGGTCGACGGAGGTCCGCCTCCCGGCCTGGAGTACGAGCTCGTGGGAGGGCACTCCCAGGGAGAGCTGATCACCACCGAGGACGAACCCGCCAAGCTGCTGTTCAGCGACGACAGCTCCATCGAGGCGGCGAAGCACACCGTTCTCAACGTGCACGTGGTCGGGGAGCGCAAGCTGGTCACCCGCCTCTCGCAGGGCAAGGTCACGGTGCACGTGGTGCCCAACCCGGAGACCCACTGGAGGTTTCTGGCGGGCCCCTACGAGGTGGAGGTGGTGGGGACGCGCTTCGATCTCAGCTGGGACGCCGATCGCGGCCGGTTCGCGCTGGTGATGCACCAGGGTCGCGTCGTGGTGACGGGGCCGGGCGAAAAGCCGCGGCGGTTGGGGGCCGGTGAGGTGCTGATCCTCGACGAGCACCAGCAGGTCGTCGACGCGACGGAGGCCGCGCCCCTGGACGCCCTCCCCGGCGAAGCGTCCGATCCAGCGGTTACGGCCAAGCGCGAGGATCCCCGGAGCGCGACGCGACGGGGCCCTGGCGCGCCGAGCGATGGGGCCGGCGAAGGCGTCAACGAAGGGCGCAGCGCGGGACCGAGCTGGCGCGAGCAGGTCGCGTCGGGGAAGTTCGAGGACGTCGTCCGCAGCGCTCAGCGGGAAGGCGTGGAGCAGGTGCTCGCTCGACGGGACGCCACCGAGCTCCAGGCCCTCGCCCAGGCGGCCCGCTACACGGGCAACACCAAGCTGGCCGTGCAGGCGTGGACCACGATCCGCAAGCGCTTCGCAGGTCAGGCGGCCAGCGCGCAGGCGGCGTTCTTCCTCGGGCGCATCGACGATCAGATGGGGCGCCCGGAGCAGGCGCTGCGCTGGTTCGACACCTATCTTTCCGAAGCGCCGACCGGCGTCTACGCGTCGGAGACCTTGGGACGGAAGCTGACCCTCATCCGCGCCACGCGGGGCGACGACAAGGCTCGTGAGGTGGCTCGTGAGTACGTCGCGCGCTTCCCCCACGGGCCTTACGCCGACACCGCCCGTGATATCTTGCTCAACGACTGAGCGGAGGGCGCCGCTTCGTTCCCGGGCCAGGGCCCACCGGTGAGCGCAGGCGCCCGCGAGCCGCGGCCGGAGCACGAGCGGTCGGAGCAGGAGCCCTCCGAGCGGAGCGCACTGGGGCGCGGGCTTTTCGGCTGGCCCCTCCGCATTGAAGTCTCTCCCCGACCGTGGGTATTCTCGGCTCACGTGAGCCGGCGTTCGACGACCCGTGCGAGGAGGGCGCTCGCCTGGCTCTTCGCGTTGCTCCTCACAAGCGCGAGCGCGCTGGCCCGGGGCGAGGCGCGGGTCCTGATCTTCCCTCCGGAGCGTACGGATCCCCTGATCGACGAGGCGCTCATCCGCATCAGCGGTGAGCTGGCCGCCGTCGGGCTGCGCGTCGAGATCCGACCGCCGGGGAGCGTCTCCGACGAGGAGCTCGTCCCCCTCGACGCGGGCGACTACGGGGCCATCGTCCTGTCCCAGCAGCGGTCGCGCATCGACATCCGGGCCTACGCCCGGGGCCTCGAGACCCCCGTGAGCCAGTCGGCCCAGCGGAACCACCCAGGCATGGACGCGGAGGTCGTCGCCGTGCGCGCCGTGGAGGCCCTGCGCGCCGCGATGATCCAGTACGCCCGGCACGAAGTGGAAACACAGAACGAGGCGGGCAGCGGCCTGCCCGGAGCGGTGACGGACTTCACGCGCATCGCCCCCCTCCCCGAACCTCGCGAGCCGACCGTCGCGCCGCCGCCGTCGGAGCCGCAGCGCGACGAGCCGAGCGGCCCGCCCGTGACTCCCCCCCCGTGGTCCGCATGGATCGGGGCCCTCGCCGAGCTGGAGCTTCCCCCGGGGACCGGACAGGGTGGGATCCAGGCCGCGGTCTGGTGGCAACCGTCCTGGTTCCGCCTCGGGCTGACGGTCCAGCACGGCTTCCTCGGGGGGCGCTACGACGCCGAAGAGGGCATCGCGGAGCTGCAGCGGACGTCCATGCACGTCGCCGTCGGCGCCGAGACCCAGCCCTGGCCCGGCGGGTTCCTGTTCGTCGCGGGAGGTCTCGGGGCGGCCCACTATGCGGCGCGGGCGGAGGCCCGGACGGGGTTCACCGCGGGCAGCGGCGTCCACTGGAGCCCCGCCTTCGGCCTGCAAGCGGGCGGAGGTCATTGGCTGACGAGTCGCCTCGGCGTTTACCTGCTCTCCGGAGGCTCGCTGCTCACGGATGCTCCCCGCATGCGCTTCGATCGACGGGACGTGGCGACCGTCGGACGCCCGACGCTGAACGTCTCCGTCGGCCTGATGCTCGGCTTCTGACGTCTCGGCGCGCCCCTACGCCTTCGTCAGGGACCCTTCACCCGCCCGCCGCGCTCATCCTGCCCGGACGTGCCCCGTCAGTACATGCGCGTCTGCCGCAGGTACTGCTCGACGTCCTTGTAGGCGCGCCCGACGCCGCCGAACTTCACGAGGTTGCGAGCGGTCTTCAGCCAGTCGAGGGTGCTCGGGACCGCCTCGGCGATCGCTCGGGTCAGATCCTCTTGCTGGATGCGCACCTCCTCCACCGCGTCGAGGAGTTGGAGCAGCGCCCCGTCCTTCGCCGCCTCGATCACCCCGTCGATGTCGGCGCCCGAGAAGTTCTCCGTCAGGCGCGCCAGGGCGGCGTAGTCGAGCTCCGCGACGGGCACGTCCCGCAGCTTCATCCGGAAGATCTCCTCCCGGGCCTGGGCGTCGGGCGGCGGAACGAAGACCTGCCGATCGAAGCGGCCCGGGCGCTTCATGGCCTCGTCGACGTCCCAGGGCATGTTGGTGGCGCCGAGCACGAGCACCCCGTCGTTCTGCCCGCTCATGCCGTCGAGCTGGTTCAGGAACTCGTTCACGGTGGTGCGGGTGTGATCCGAGTGGGCCTTGCTCCTCGAGTAGGCCAGCGCGTCGAGCTCGTCGAAGAACAGGACCGCCGGGCGCTCGCTGCGAGCTTTGTCGAAGACCCCCGCCAGGTTCTGTTCGGACTGGCCAACGAACATGTTCAGCACGTCGCTGATCCCCACCGCGGTGAAGCTGGCGTCGCACTCCGTGGCGATGGCCTTCGCCATCATCGTCTTGCCGCACCCCGGCGGGCCATACAGGAGCACGCCGCCGCCCGCCTTGCGCTTGAACCGCTGGAAGAGCCCCGGGCGCAAGAAGGGCTCGATGATGCGCAGGCGCAGGATCTTCTTCAGCTCGTCCATCCCCGCCACGTCCGCGAAGCGCACCTTGGCGGCGCGATGGATCGAGATCACCTCGCCCGCATCCGGCACCTCGTGCGCTCCTCCGGACACGAGCCGCAGGGGCTGGCGCGGCGCCCGGGCGCCCAGGGCGGCCCGCTGGGCGGGCGACAGAGCAGCCCGCGCCTGCTCATGGTCCGGCTGGCGTTCTGCGGCCTCCTGCGCATCCGCGGCTTCGTCGTCGCGGCCCAGAGCGCCGAGGCACAGCGCCACGCGGAGCCACACCGCGGCGCTCTCCCCCTGACTGCACAGGAGCCGCCACTGGGTCAGGGCGTCCTCGTGGCGCTCCGCGTTCTCCAAGGCCTCGGCGTAGGCGTGGCGCAAGCGCGCGTCGAAGGGGTTCTGGAGCAAGCTGCGCTCGAGGTCGAGCAAGGTCGTCATGAGGCCCTCCGGCGGACCCAGCGCTTGAAGATGGGCTGGTAGGTCCACGAGTAGATCACGAGGATCACGTAGGCGCCGAGGAAGGTCATCCCCACCGTCGGGTTCCAGCGCACCAGGGCGCGCCCTCCGACGATCGCCACGAACCACAGGGCAGCGGAGGCCGCCCAGCCCCACCGCAGGAGCGGGTAGAGGGGCCAGGCCGCCCAGTGGTTCGCCACCCGGAGCTCGACGAGGGCGTCGACGATGGACTCGTCGGTCGGATCGAGCCGCAGCAGCTGCTGCCCCACGCGCTCCGCCTCCCGATAGCGCCGCGCCGTGATCAGCATGTGAAAGAGCAACCACACCACCTGCGTGCTCTCGGGATCGCTGGCGAGGAGTGTGGTCAGGGCGGCCTGCGCCTCCTCGTCCCGACCTCGCACGCTCGCGATGAGCCCGTGCACGAGCAGGGCGTGCTGGTTCTCCGGCTCGAGGCGGATGGCTTCCTGAGCGAGGCGCCCCGCCTTGTCGAGCTCCAGGGCCAGGAGCATCACCCGGGCGTAGGCGGCGAGATAGTCCGCGTCCCGCGGGTTCTCTCGGAGCAGGCCGAGCAGCATCTCCTCCGCTTCTGCGTAGCGCTTCGACTCGCAGAGGATGGAGGCGCGCAGGAACCGGGCGCCCTCGTGGGTCGGATCGCTGGCGAGGGCGCGCTCGACGTGCTCGAGGGCTTGCTCCTCGTCGTCGTCGAGGTGCTCGGCGCGGGCGAGGCGCACCAGCACCTCCACGTCGTTCGGATCGCGGCGCAGCAGCGCGCTCAGCCGCTCCCGCGCCGTCGCCGTCCGGCGCACGTCGAGCAACAGATCGACCTGCTGCAGCTCCGCGAGCTCAGCCAAACTGCCCTCCCCACCACAGCACGACGCCGATGACCAAATGGCCGAGGAGCACCATCACGAGCCCCGGCAGCCAGGGGCGCGGCGGTGGCCCGTCCAGGAGCGCCGCGGCGCGGCGGGCGGCGCGCTGCGCGAGGAAGAACGCCCCACACACGAGGAGCCCGGTCCCCTGCTGGAACGTGCGCACGAGTCGCCCCTGCCCCAACCACTCGGGCACGCTCGCCGCGCCCGACGAGCGGAAGAAGAGCAGACAGCACCCCAGCCACGCCGCGAACAGCGCCGCCGCCAGGTACCCGTCCCACGCCGCGCGGCCCATCCGGCGCGCGTTGAACACACCGGCCAGGATCGCCGCCGGCGCCCCGCCCAGAAAGGAGATCACGACGGTGGCCGTGTCCGAGAGGGGTTGCTGGCGGAGCTTTCTGCCAGCCAGGGAGGGCTGGAGCAGCTCGCTGACCGAGGAAGTGTCCTCCATGGCGGCCCCCCACTATCTCAAATCCCCCCACCAGGGTACAGCGGCGGGCCCCTGCGCTTCCCTGGTGTGCCGCTCCGGCGTACAAGGCGCCGCATGGACGTCATCCCTGCCATCGACCTGCTGGACGGCAAGGCCGTGCGCCTCACCAAGGGGCGCTTCGAGGAAGTGACCATCTACTCCGACGCGCCCGCGGAGCTGGCGGCGACCTGGCGAGGGCTCACGCCGAGGTTGCACGTGGTGGATCTGGAGGGCTCCCGTCGGGGCCGCGCCGCCCAGGGCGATCTGGTGCGCGCCGTCGTCGACGCCTTCGGTCCCGGGGTGCAAGTGGGTGGCGGCGTCCGCACCTTCGAAGCGGTGGAGAGCTACATCGCCCTCGGCGTCGAGCGGGTCGTGCTCGGGAGCGCGGCGTTGCGCGATCCGGAGATGGTGCGTCGCGCCGCCCGCGCGTTTCCGAACCGGATCATCCTGGCGGTCGACGCGCGGCAGGGTTACGTCGCCACTGAGGGCTGGCTCGAACAAAGCGAGACCCGCGCCGTCGACCTGGTGCGGCAGTTCGAGGGCGAGGAGCTCGCCGCGGTGCTGTACACGGACATCGAGCGCGACGGGACCCAGGTGGGCCCCAACGTCGAGGAGACGGCGCGCCTCGCGGCGGAGGGCGGCGTGCCCGTGATCGCGAGCGGCGGCGTCGGGACCCTCGCGCACATCGAGGAGCTCGCCACGGAGCCGGGCATCGTGGCGGCCATCGTCGGACGCGCCCTGCACGAGGGCAACTTCACCGTCCAGGAGGCGATCGCGGCGGGCCGGGGAGGCCGCCGCGCCGAGTGATTGTCGCTCTGCCTGGTCCAGAGTAGGGTCCCGCCCATGTCGAGCCCGCGTCCTCCCCGTGCTTCGGGATCGCGCGACGGTGGCGCACGCCGCGCCCGCGCGGCGAGCCCCGAGCGGGCGGCGCGCCGTTCTTCCCTCAAGAAGGACGCGCTGAACTTGCCGAACCTGCTCACCATGGGGCGCATCGCCATCATCCCCGTGGTGCTCTGGCTGCTGGACAACGGCACCCCCCACGACTGCCTCGTGGCGGCGTTCGTGTACTCCGCGGCGGCGTTCACGGATCTGCTCGACGGCTACCTCGCGCGCCGCATGAACATCGTGAGCGTGCTCGGCAAGTTCCTCGATCCCCTCGCCGACAAACTGCTGGTCATGGCGTCGCTGGTGTGGATGGTGCCGATGGGGCGCATCCCCGAGTGGGCCGTGGCCCTGCTCCTCGCCCGTGAGATCAGCATCACGGGCCTGCGCAGCATCGCCAGCAGCGAGGGGGTGGTCATCGCGGCGGGGGGCGGCGGCAAGAACAAAACCGCGCTGCAGATGATCGGCATCCTCTGCCTGCTGATCGGGTACCCCTATCACCTCCACCTCGGCATCGTCGATCTGGGGGTCGTGGACCTCGTGGTCGTGGGGCGCGCCCTCGTTTACGTCTCACTGATCTTCTCGGTCATCAGCGCGTTCCAGTACGTCGGCCTGTTCGCCCAGGCCGTCGAGCGCAAGGACGCCAAGGCCAAGACCCACCCCACCCCCGGGGCTTGAGTCACCGCTGGCTCCCTGTTAAGCACGCGCCGTGACGCAGCGTGCCCTCCGCCTCCTCCTCGCGAGCCTTCTGGTCGGCCTTCCGGTGGCGTTCGCCAGCGGGGGCTGCTCCCGCCAAGGCGAGGGTGAGCGGTGCTCCCTGCTGAACGGCAACGAGGACTGCAGCGGCAGCCTCGTGTGTACGCCCGCCAACGAGCTGCGCGGCGGCGACGATCGGGTCGATCGTTGTTGCCCGGCGGAGGATCGCACGGACGCGGTGCCGAGCTGCCGTCCCCGCACCGGCAGCGGCGCGCCGACGGGGGGCACCTCGAGCGGAGGCGCCGGAGGAGCGGGCGGCGCCGGCTGACGAGGCGCGGTCGGAGGATGACCCTCGAAGAGCTGATTCGACTCGGGCAAGAGGCCCTCGTGCTCAGCGTGATGCTCTCCCTCCCCGTCGTCGGGATCGCTGCGCTCGTGGGGCTGGTGAGCTCGCTCCTGCAGAGCATCGTGCACGTCCACGACGCCGCCCTCTCTCATCTTCCTCGCCTGGTCGCGGTGGCCCTGGCCGTGGGCATGACGGCCACGTGGATGGGCTCCCAGATCGTGTCCTTCGCCGAGCGCGCCTTTGCCGGCTGAGACCGTTCTCTCTCCCCGCGCGCTCCTGCCGCGAGCCGCGAGCAGCGACGTCCTCGCCCTCGGAGGCCGGGTGGTCGCTCGGCGCACGGCCGAGCTCCTCATCGCGGACGCCTGGTGCCAGATCTCCTTCGAGCCGCCCCCTGGCGACGCCGACCTCCCGGCGGAAGGCAGCTGGGTGCTCGCGCGGGGCACCTGGGACGGCAGCCGCTTTCGCGCGACGTCCCTGGAGCTCAGCCCAGGCGCCGCGCCCCGGGGCACCGGCGAACACGCGCGCCTCGCCTGGTCCGGACGGGCCCACCACCTCGTCGCCCGCGACACCATCCTGCGGACGATCCGGGACTACTTCCACGGCGAGGATTTCGTCGAGGTGGAGACCCCCAGCCTCGTCCCCTGCCCGGGCCTCGATCCCCACGTCCATTCCCTCGGCGGGGTCGAGCGGGGCGCGGAGCGCGACTTTCTGATCACCTCGCCCGAGCTGCACCTGAAGCGGCTGATCGTCGGGGGCATGCCGCGGATCTTCGAGATCGCCCGGTGCTTCCGCGCCGAAGAGCTCGGCAGGCACCACGAGCCCGAGTTCACGTTGGTGGAGTGGTACCGCGCCTTCGCCCCCTGGACGGAGGTCGCCGCGGACACGGAGCGCCTGCTCGCCCGCGCCGCGTCCGCCACCAGGGGCTCGACGTCCGTGGCGGCCGTCGTGAACGGCAAGCAGCGCGAGCTCCAGCTCGCGCCTCCCTTCGAGCGGCTCACGGTGCGGGAGGCGTTCCAGCGTCACGCGGGGATCGCGGACGCCGTGGCCCTGGCCCGAGACGACGAGCTCCGCTTCTTCGAGCTGTTGGTGCAGGAGGTGGAGCCCGCCCTGGCCGCGGAGGCTCACCCGATCTTCCTCACCCACTACCCGCTGAGCCAGGCGCCGCTGGCGCGTCCTTGCCCGGAGGATCCCACGGTGGCGGAGCGCTTCGAACTCTACGTCGCGGGCATCGAGCTGTGCAACGGCTTCGGCGAGCTCACGGACGGCCCGGAGCAGCGCCGCCGCTTCGAGGCGGAGCGGGCGCGCCGCGCCCGCAGCGGGGAGCCCGTGTACCCCTTGGACGAGCGCTTCCTCGCGGCCCTGGACGAGGGCATGCCCCCGAGCGCGGGGAACGCCCTGGGGCTCGATCGGCTCGTCGCGCTCCTGTGCGGTCACGACGAGGTCGCCCTGGTCCAGGCGTTCCCGGCGCGGGATCGCTGAAGCTCGACGTCGAGCCCCCCACCACCAGACGCCGCAGCGCCGCGGTCCCGCCGCGGTCTCACTCGTACTTGAGCACGGACACGACGGGCGTCGGTTCGAGCCGTCCGCGCCCGCCGAGGGCCTCGAGCTCGATCACGAACGCGAAGGCGTGCACGTGCGCGCCCTGACGATCGACGAGCTCCGCGGCTGCCGCCGCCGTCCCGCCCGTGGCGAGGAGGTCGTCGACGATCAGGACCTGCGCCCCTTCCGCCAAGGAGTCGCGGTGCATCTCCAGCTCGGATTCCCCGTACTCGAGGGAGTAGGAGACCTTCTCCGTGCGGGAGGGGAGCTTGCCCGGGCGGCGCACGGGCACGAAGCTCGCGTTCAGGCGCGCCGCCAGAGCGCCGCCGAAGATGAACCCTCGCGACTCGATGCCGACCACCGCGTCGATGTGCTCACCGACGAAGCGATGGGCGATGGCGTCGAGCACGATGTGAAACCCCCGGGGATCCGCCAGCAAGGGCGTGATGTCCCGAAACAGAATGCCCGGCTGGGGAAAGTCCGGCACACCGCGGATGAGCTCCGCCACGTAGGCCACGGCGTCGAACTCCGGCGGACCCAAGAGCGCCACCCCTGCACGGACCGCCTTGTCCCGATCGACACCGCGGGGGGTCGGTTGGATGCGAGCCGGCCGCGGGCTCGCCGGACGTTTACGCGTGGCCATCCCTCACTAGCTACCCGATGGCGGTACGGGCATCAATCTCTCCGGCCCGACTGCAACGCATCCACCAGGAGCTGCGCGTCGGGCTCGAGGGCGCTCGACCACAGATCCAAGACGAGCGGGGTCACGCCCACCATCCCCGCGTCGTAGGCTTCCGTGTCGCTGCCCGGGGCCGACTCGTGCACGACCTCCGAGCTCCCCCCGATCCAGAAGTAGGGCCGTCCCCGGGGATCGAGGCGCTCCAGCACCCCTCCGCCGTACACGCGACGCCCCAAGCGCGTGGCGCGCACGGGCCACGCGGAGCCGGGGGGAAAGTTGACGTTGAACAGCCGCGGCCCCTGCATGCCGATCTCCACGATGCCCCGGGCGATCCGCGACGCCTCCCGCGCCGCCGCGGCGGTGTCCGCCTCCGGCGACGCGGAGACCGCCAGGGAGACGTAGCCCCGGAGCGCCCCCTCGCGCGCCGCCGCCACGGTGCCGCTGTAGAACACGTCGACGCCCAGGTTCAGGCCGTGGTTCATGCCGGAGACCACCAGATCGGGCTCACGGGGCAGCACCCCTTCCGCATAGAGGGCCACGTAGACGCTGTCGGCGGGCGTCCCGTCCACGGAGTACACCCCCTCCCCGTGCTGGGTGAGCCGCAGGGGCCGGTACAGGCTGAGGGAGTGGCTCGAGGCGCTCTGTTCGCTGTCGGGCGCGCAGATGACGACCTCCGCCCAGGTGGCCAGGGCGGCCCCGAGGGCCTGGATCCCCTCCGCCCGGACTCCGTCGTCGTTGGCCAGGAGCACGAGGGGACGGGGAGACGATGCCGAGCTCATGGCTCCGCTCCTACGCCGCGCCGGCGGATCCGTAAAGCGCTCCCGCGGCTCCGCGCCGCGCTCCAGCACGTCCCGCCCGGGGCGCGGGAGACCGCTGGGCCGGACTGCCGGCACGGAGGGGGTCGTCTCTCGGGCGGGGCGGCGGACTGCCCGCCAGCGGCCTGGATCCGCCGGGCAGCTTGCCAGGGGCGCGCCGGCAGGGCGATGATCCCGCTTCGTCGCCGCGGTGCCCGGGGCACCGCCGTGGCGCAGGGGAAGCGCATGTCGGCAGAGGACTCGGAGCGGCGCACGTCATCGGTACCCGCCGCGGCGCCCAGCAGCAGCCGGAGCACGCACCGAGAGATCGAGATCTACGCCGCCGAGAGCCTCGCGCGCTTCGGCGCCCCCGGCACCCTCTGCGTCGAAGGCGGAGAGCTCATTTGGTACGCCCCCCAAGGGGTGCTGCGCGAGCCCCTCGGCGATCTCGATCAGTCCTGGAGCGCCCTGCCCGAAGAGGGGCGGCGCCGACGCGCGGGAGAGCTCGTCCGACGGCTCATGTCCCGCCGCTCTCAGCTGCCCACCCTCCGCCCACGCCGGCGCTCGGGCGGCTGGGTGGGCGCGGTGGTGCTGCTCGGCGCGGTCGCCCTCGGCGCTGCCTACGCCGCGCGCCCCGACGCGCCCGAGCCGGAGGTGTCCCGTCGCGCCGCGACCCCGGGCGGCCACCGGAGCGGCGTCGTGGAGGGCACGGCGGATCTCCCGGGCGAGCGGGAGCGCGCCGAGCGGGCGGCACGCGTCTGCGCGGGGGCCCGCGCTCGGGTGCTGCGGGGAGGCACCATCGGCCCGGCGGAGACCGAGGGGTGGATCGTGGACTTGCTGCTCCTGAGCGGAGACACGTCGGCGTCGCTCCACGACCACCCTGCCCTGGGCAGCTTCGTCTCACCCGTGGAGACCGGGCGCCTCGCGTCCTTCGTGTGGCAGGAGGAGCCCGAGCTGGCGAAGCTCTCGGGGCCGGGCACCGGGGTCGAGCTCACCCCGGAGCTCGTGGAGGGCCCCTCCGGGCGCCGCGCCACGGGGCTGCGCCTCACCTTCCGGGGCCAGCTCGTCGACCCCTACTTCCGTCCGGAGGAGCGGGTGCGCTACTTCCACGTGGCGAGCGCCCTGAGCGATCGGCTCGGCGCCACCCATGCGGGCCTCGTCGCCCGCTGCGACCACAGCGCGACCCACCACGTGGGCTCCTGGTTCCGCGGTCCCTCCCCTGCGGACGCGGCCACGGCCCTGGTCTATCTCGTGGGGCTCTACGCCGAGCCCCCTCACCTCGCCAGCGCCTTCCTGCGCGCGGGGACCGCAGGCGACCCCCACGCCCCGGGAGGGCCAGGCCCATCCTCCCTGGACCGCGCCTACGCCTTCGCCGCGATCCGGGAGGCGACGCGCCCCCTCGATCAGGCTCACCTCGCGGCCCTGCTCGGCAACAGCGGAGGGATGATCACCTCGTCCGCGGCGGGATCCGTGATCACGTTCCCCTTCACGGACGCCAACCGGGCCTCCCGCGCCAGCCGCGAGATCGCCCGCGCCGTACACGTCGGCGCCGACTGAGCCGCGAGCGGCAGGACCGCCCTACGCCGCCCGAGCGCCACGCTGTCCGAAGCGCCACGCTGCGCCGCCCGAGCGCCGCGCTGTCCGAAGCGCCACGCTGCGCCGCCCGAGCGCCGCGCTGTCCGAACACCGCACTGCTCCACCGCGAGACCACCGCGAGACCACCGCGACGCCGCCGCCCCCCCCGGCCGCCCAGCGCCGCGTAAGACGACCCCGGCAGCCGCGCAGCCCCGCTCGCGCCGAGCTCAGAACTCCTTGACGCCGAGATCCGCCAGGAGCTCGAAATCCCGCAGATCCCGCGGAAACACCGGCGAGGTGGCCACCCGCTGGAGCAGCGCCTGGGTCATGCCTGGACGCTGCGTGGCCACGCTCGTCGCGTCGGGATCCTCCGCGTCCAGATCGTAGAGCTCCGGGAGCGCCGCTTCGAGCCGCACCACCAGCTTGAGCCCGGTCTCGGGATCCAGGAGCCCGACGCGCACGAGCCGATCGCGGCTGGCGGCGCGGAGCACCAGCGGGTGCTGCCGCTCCGGGTGCTCCCCCGCGGCGTAAGCCAGCAGATCGATGCCCTGATAGCCCCGCCGATCCTCACCGTTGCCGAGGAACGGCGCGAGGGTCGGCGCGACGTCCACGAGGGACACGATGTCCTCGACGACCCGCGGCTCCACCCCGGGCACCCGCAGAATGAGGGGCACGCGGATCAGCGACTCCCACAGGAACACCGAGTGGACCCAGAAGCCCGCGCGGCCGAGGCCCTCCCCGTGATCGGCCACCACCAGGATCACCGTGTCGTCGAGGACCCCGAGGCGCTCCATCCCCTCGATGAGCCGCTCGAACTCCGCGTCGATGCTCCGCGCGATCGTCCGGTAGCGCCAGTTGAGCTCCCCTTCCCGGGGCACCCCGAGGGTCGCGGCGCGCTCCTCCACGTAGCCCTCCTCCATCTCCCGCCAGCTGTGCTGGTCGAAATGGAACATCCACAGAAAGAAAGGCTGATTTTGGGGGCGCTGCTCGATGTAGGCGAGCGTCTCGTCGACGAGCTTCGGAGCGGTGGGCTGGTCGGCGCCGTAGCCCCAGACCTTCTTCTCCTCCGCGTAGTCCCGCACCTCGATGACCTTCTCGAAGGCGAAGGCGGGGCGCAGCTTGCGGAGGAACTCGTGGGCGGAGCGCGGCGTGACGAGCACGGACTCGTGGGCGGTCCGCTGCGCGATGTTGCAGAGGTCGTTGGCGTGGTTGTGCTGGACGTAATAGTTGCCGCCGGTCAGCGCGGGCAGGGTGCGCAGGGTGTCCGAGCCGGGCGCGTAGGCGCGGCGGAAATCCAGGGACTGCTCGGCGAAGCGCACCATCGCCGGCATCAGCTCCGGATCCCGCGCCACGTCGTTGCGGAGGGTGTCGACGTAGAAGACCAGGACGTTGCGCGGCCCACCCCGCAGCTCCCGCACCGCCGCGGAGCTCGGCGGCGGCGGCACGTCCCAGCGCGGGTCCAAGGACGTGTTCCCGAGCCCGTAGCGCTCGGCGAGCCGGTGCACCCGCACGATCTCCAGGCTCTTCGGGTCGGTGCCCTGGAGGGTGGCTTCGATGTTCTGGGCGCGGCGCAGCGCGCGGCCCACGTAGATCTCGTCGACCCAGGTGTGCCCGAGGAGGCGGTCCGTCTGGTCCCGCAGGGCGGGGGACAGGGCGAACGTCGCGCCGTAAGCCACGAGGCAGGCGGCGATCCCTCGAGAGGCCCACAAAAGTCCGCTCCACCGGCGCACCACCACGAAGCCCACCAGCTGGCTCCCCGTGAAGATGAGGGCGAAGGCCAACGCCTCCAGCAGCCGGTGCAGGGGCTCGTAGAGGGACACGTACATCGTCATGTCCAGCCACACCGGCAGCGCCGCCGAGACGATCAGACCGCCGCCGACGAGCAGCGCGCGGCCGTGCTCCCCCCGCGCGCAGCGTCGCTCGACACCGATGACCCACCACACGAACCCCGCCACGACGGCCATCACCACCGCGACGAACAGGGGCGGCCCCACCTGCGCGAGCACGGTCTGGCTCACCCGCTTGCCCTCGAAGGTCCAGCGCGCCGTGCTCCAGACGAGCCCCCCGAACAGCACCGCGTGGAACCCCGCCCGCGCCCAGCGCCGCAAGTTCGGGCGGCGCCGGAGCGGCCGCGTGATCGCCAGCTCGACGAGCACGACCAGGCTCCAGATCAGCCCGAGCCAGCCCGCCACCGCGCCCACCAAGAGCGCCGAGCCGATCCAGTGGTCCTCCCAGGTGAAGTCCCAGTCCGGGCGGAACACCCGATCGGCGCCGAGCAAGAAGCTCGCGGCGATCCCGCTCGAGGTGATGAGCCCGGCCACCCAGTCGAAGAGGGCGGGGACGGAACGTCCCCGGCGGCGCGGGGTCGGCACCCAAGAAACGGCGACGGAGGAGACGGGCGGATCGCTCGACTCCCGGGCGACGCCGGCCTCGGCGGAGCTGGGGGAAACGGAGTGGCGTTGCACGGCGCGCGAAGGGGAAAAGCTGCGGGGACTCGGAGCGCCGTGCCACGAAGGGCCTGGCCCGGCCGAGCATAGCGAAAACGGCACCGGGCCAACCCCCTGCTTCGCCCTTCCTGCCCGGCGGCCCCACGTATTGTCCGACCGTCGGGAGCGAGCTAAGGACCGTCCGTGGCCGATCCCAGCTTCTCGCGCCAGCGAGCCGACGATGGCTCACGCCCCTCGCTCGCGGGGATTTCCGTGGCCCAGCTGGGCCTGTACGTGACGCTGGTGTCCCTGACCATGCTGTTCGGGGCCAGCATCATCGCCTATTTGGTCACACGGTCGCAGAACGAGCTCTGGCACGCGCGCCCCCTCCCTCCGCTGCCTTGGGGGCTCGCCGCCAGCAGCGCGCTGCTGGTGGGGGTGAGCGTGAGCATGCGCTGGGGCATCGCCGCCCTGAAGCGCAACGCCTTCACGACCCTCGAGCGCGCCCTGTGGATCTCCGGAGCCCTCGCGGTCGGCTTCCTCCTCGCCCAGATCCAGAACTGGCGCTCCCTGCTGGCCGCGGCCGTGCCCGTGGACGTCCAGCCCCTCTACGTCTTCACGGTCTACGCCCTCACCGCCCTGCACGCGCTCCACGTCCTGGCGGGCTTCATCCCGCTTGGTCTGGTGATCGCCCGCGCCCACGGGCGTCAGTACTCGAGCTCCCGCATGGAGGGGGTGCGTCTCTGCGCCCAGTACTGGGACTACCTGCTCGTCGTCTGGTTCGTCTTGCTCTTCGTCGTGATGACCTGAAGCCGAGGCTCGTCCCGACGGCCCCGTGGCCCCGCGTTGCCCGTCGCCGCGCGCTCGCGCGCGAGGCCGAGCGCCCTGCCCTCGCACTGCGCCCTCGCACTGCGCCCTCGCACGACGCCCTCGCACGACGCCCTCGCACTGCGCCCGCATCACCTGCGCCGCGCGTCGCAGGCACCGAGCAGAGCACCCCTGGAACCGAGTCGCGCGGAGCCGGAGCCAAGCGGAGCCGGAGCCAAGCGGAGCCGGAGCCAAGCGGAGCCGGAGCCCCACTCTTTCGACCTTGATCCCTTCGGTTGACACTGTTAACCACGCGCCGTGGCGACGCGAGAGCGGCTGCTGGCGACCGCGCGGGATCTGCTCCTCGAGCAGGGCATCGCGGGGTTCTCCATGCGCAAGGTGGCGGCCGCCTGTGACCTGTCGGCGACGGCGATCTATCGCCACTTCGACGGCAAGGACGCCCTCGTGAGCGCTGCCATCCAGGAGGGGTTCCGCGTCTTCGACTCGTACCTGATGGACGCCCTCGAGGAGGCGACGCCCCTCGAGCGCATGCGCAAGGCGGGGCAGCGCTATTTCGACTTCGCCGTGACGCATCCGCGGGACTATGCGCTGATTTTCATGACGCCCTGGGAGGATCTCGGCCTCCACAAGCTGGATGAGGAGGCGCGACGGGAGGGCAGCGGCAGCTTCCAGTTCCTCGTCGATCGGGTGACGGAGTGTCAGGCGGCAGGGGATTTCGCTCCCGGAGATCCCCGGGAGCGCGCGGCGTGCGTCTGGGCCTCCGTGCACGGTCTCGCCAGCCTGCTCCTCAACGGTCAGCTCGAGCGAGACGCGGAGGAGGTGAATCAGCTCCGTGAACGGCAGCTGGATCTGATCTTGGCGGCCCTCGCGGTGGGGCGACCGAGCGAGCGCTGAGCCCGCGGACGTCCGCGCGGAATGCCCCGACAGTTAACACCGTTAACCCGTCCCCAGCGGCGCCTGCTTGCGCGGATTCTCGACGCCGCCGCCGAGGTGAACGATGTCAACCACGCGCCCACGCGCCCCACGCGCCCCACGCGCCCCTCGCTCGCGATGGGCGAAGCGCCGCGCAGCGACCACTCAGGGAGCCAGCCGCTGCCGCGCCCAGCCGCCTTCGACGCGATGGAAACGAAAGCGATCGTGGAGCCGCCCGCCCCGCCCGATCCACACCTCGACGCTCTCGGGCACGACCCGATACCCGCCCCAGTGGGGGGGCCGCGGCACGGGGCCGCCTTCGTAGCGCCGCGTCAGCTCGTCCAGGCGCTGCTCCAGCTCCTCGCGGGAGGCGATCACCTCGCTCTGGGGAGATGCCCAGGCGCCCAGCTGACTGTCCCGGGGCCGGGTGGCGAAGTACTCGTCCGACTCCTCGGCGGAGAGCCGCTCGACGACCCCCTCCACGCGCACCTGACGCTCGAGGGTCGCCCAGTGGAAGACGAGCGCCGCGTAGGCCACAGCGTCGAGCTGCTGCCCCTTACGGCTCCGATAGTTCGTGAAGAACCTCAGCCCGCCCCCCGAAATGCCTTTGTAGAGGACCACGCGAGCGGACGGCCGCCCGTCGGCCCCCACGGTGGCCAAGGTCATCGACTCGGGGAGCGCCAGGCCGGCGCTCTGGGCGTCGGCGATCCAGGCCTCCAACAGCGCCAGGGGATCGTCGGTGGTTTCGGGGTCCATGGGGAGCACGCCGTGTCTGCGGAGCACCCTGTAGCACCTCTGGTGGTCCCTCTGCCATGGCGGGTCGCAGACTGTTCGGCCGCGGCGAGGGCGCCGTATGCTCACGCATGCGCATCCTGATCACCGGTGGCGCTGGCTTCATCGGCAGCCACGTCGCCGCCGCCGCGCTGGCGGCGGGGCACGAAGTGGCGGTCGTCGACGATCTCAGCACGGGCAAGCGGGAGAACGTGCCCCCCAACGTCCACTTCTACGAGGTCGATCTGCGCCACCGGGAGGCGACGGAGCGGGCCCTGGAGGATTTCCGCCCCACGGTGGTCAGCCACCAGGCGGCCCAGGCGAGCGTCAGCGTGAGCATGCGCGATCCCGCCCTCGACGCGGAGGTGAACCTCCTGGGGGGCATCCACCTGGCGGACGCCTGCGTGCGCCTCGGCGTCGAGCGCCTCGTGTTCGCCAGCACGGGCGGCGCGATCTACGGCGAGGTGGCGGAGAACACCCTGGCCGCGGAGGACCACGGCACCGCTCCCATCAGCCCCTACGCCATCCACAAGCTCGCCTACGAACAGCTGCTCGACGTCTACGCCCGCCAGGACGGCCTCACCCCGACCCTGCTCCGCTACGCGAACGTCTACGGTCCGCGCCAGGATCCCCACGGCGAGGCGGGGGTCGTCGCGATCTACTTCGACCGCGCGCTCGCGGGCTTGCCGCTCACCGTCTTCGGGCGCCAGAAGCGCGGGGATGCGGGCTGCGTGCGGGACTACATCTACGTCACGGACGTCGCCCGGGCCAACGTCGCCGCCCTGGAGGGCCGCGTCCCCGACCGCGTCCTGAACTGCGCCACGGGCGTGGGCACCGCCACCGAGGAGCTCGCCCACCGGGTGCTCCGGCTCACGGAGGAGCTGGGCCGGGCCCCCGTCGACCTGCGCCACGGCCCGCCGCGCGCCGGAGACGTCGGGCGCTCCGTGCTGGACGGGCGTCGCTTCGCCGAGCTGCTGGGCGCCCCCCTCTCCCTGGACGAGGGCCTGCGGCGCACGGTCGACTGGTACGAAACCGGCGGATGAGCCCGGGCCTGGCAGCGGGCCGGAGCCTCTGACATGCTGGCACCGGCACCCACCCCACCGCTGGTTCGGCGCCCCCCCAAGCGTCGGCCCTCGAAGGAGCCCGCGTGCGATCGATCTCAGCCTCGCAAGTATGCCTCGGCCTGTGCGGCAGCCTCCTGCTGCTCGCCTGCGGTGCCTCGCAGGCCGACCGGCCGGCCCGAGCTGCCGAGGCGACCGCCGCCGCCGAAGCCCCCGCTGGAGACACGAGCCCGGAAGATCCGGAGGGCCCCGCCCCCCCGGACGCCGCCGAGACCGCTCTCGAGGGCAGCCCCACAGAGCCCGACGAGGCTCCCCCCCGCGCCCAGGCTGCGTCCCCCGAGCAGCGTCGCGGCTCGCGCACCGCCCGGGAACGTCGCGAGGCACCCCAGCAGGTCTTCACGCCCCGGCACCCCTTCGACGATCTGTCCGACTCGGAGCTCGAGAAGCTCGTCACCGGCGACCGACCCGCCCTCGGCTCCCTCTCCGTCGGCCTGCCCAACAACGGCCGCCTCCTCAACGGCGTGCAGCTCCCGGAGGGCGAGCTGTTCGAGCTGGTGTCCCCGGGGTTCGCCTACGGCACCCAGGAGACCATCGACTACCTCGAGGCGGCGGTGCGCAAGGTCCACGAGCGGTTCCCGGGGACGCCGCCCCTGCACGTGGGCCACGTGAGCTCCCGCACCGGCGGCTACTTGAGCCCGCACCTGAGCCACCAGTCGGGCCGGGACGTGGACCTCGGCTTTTATTATTCGGGGGACCGGCGGTGGTACGCCCGCGGGACGGCCGCGAACTTCGACGTCGAGCGGAACTGGGCGCTGGTGCGCGCCCTGATCACGGAGACGGACGTCGAGATGATCCTGCTGGATCACAGCTTGCAGCGCCTGTTGAAGGCTTACGCCCTCGATCTCGGCGAGGACCCGGAGTGGGTGGAGGGCCTCTTCAAGACGCGCCCGGGCCGCCCTGCCCTGATCCGCCACGTCAAGGGCCACCACACCCATTTCCACGTGCGCTTCTTCAACCCGATGGCGCAGCGGGGCGCGCAGCGGGCCTACCCCCTGCTCGTGAAGCATCGGCTCATCCCGCCCGTCGTGTCCTACGTGAACCACGTGGCGAAGAAGGGCGACAGCCTCATCAAGCTCGCCCGCGTCTACGGCACGACGGTGCGGGCGATTCAGAAGGCGAACGGCCTGCGCTCGACGGTCATCATCGCCAAACGCACCTACAAGATCCCGCGCACCGGCGGCCCCGCGCCCGTCACCGGCAAGCTCACCTTCCCCACGCGCCGGCTGCCCCCCTACGACCCACCGGAGCGAAACCTGCGCAAACAAAGCTCCAAAGGACGCACCTCCGCCGCCGACGCCCATGCCGCCGACGCGGCGAGCGCCTCGTCAGAGCACTCCTAACGAAAGCACCTCCGCCGCCGACGCCCATGCCGCCGACGCGGCGAGCGCCTCGTCAGAGCACTCCTAACGAACGCCTTCTCTTTTTTTTCTCGACTCCCCACGGCGCTCCCCGTCCGCTCCCGCGGGCCAGCCCCGGGCGTCCGCCCAGGCGCGGCAATCCCCCTCCCACAGCGCGGCCGCCTCGGCCCCCCTCGGCGGCCGCTCCGTCGGCCCCCGCCCCCGACGTCCGTCAGCGGCGGGGTCTTTTCCCAGCCTGAGGCACACCGGACTGCCCGACTTGTGCTGTAATGAATCAGGTGAGCCGGGAGACCCTCAACAGAGTGCTGGAGCTCGTGTGCCGCGAGCTCGGGTGTGACGACGCGCGTCTGGAGCTCGGCGGACGCCCCCCGGAGGGGCCACGCGCCGTGTACGCGGAGCTGGCGACGGGCTGGCGGCTCGTCGCCCTCTTCGAGACGCCGCCGGAGGCGCCCCATGAGGTCGCCGTGCGTCTCCGCCACATGGCGGCGTCGTTCTTCGACATCGGGATGCCGCCGGCGCCGAGCGCCCGCCCGGACGCGGAGCGACACCTGGCGCGACGCCGGCTCGAGGACGAGCTCTGTGCCCTCGCCGGGCGCACCGGGGCGTCGAGCGCGGTGGTCATCGACGTCACCTCTCCCATGCTCTGGGGGACCTCGGAGCCCCGGGGCGACGACTACGACCTGAACGAGGCCCGCGCCCTCGCGCGGCTGTATCGCGTCGCCCGGGAACACCACGTCGACCTGGCGATGGTGGCGGGGCTGAACCACGAAGAGATCGATCACGCGTTGGGGGAGCTCGCGTTGGGAGGCGAAGAGCACCGGCGGGCGCTGCGCCTCGTGGAGCGTCTCGTTGGCCGCCCGCTCCGGGCGCGCAAAGCCCAGATCCTCGAGGCCGTCGTCCTCGGCGAGCTGCGCGGCGAAGCGGAGCAGGCGGAGGGGCCGCCCTCGTTCCGGCGGCTCGTGCGCCGGCCGGGGTTCGGCTACTTCGCGCGCTCCTTCGCGTCCATCTACGTCCTCGTGCTGTGCTTCGACGGCGAGTTCTCGGAGCTGCACGTGGAGGGCGCGGCGCTGCACGCGCTCCCCGTCATCGAGCGGCACGTCCTGGCGCTGCCCCCCGTCGAGCCGCCGCCCCGGGGCGGCCGCGTCGTCCGTCTCCCCCGCCGCTGAGCCCCTGCCCCGACGGAGAGCACGGGCTTTCCTCGAAGGCTCCCCTCAGGGGACCCGCCCAGCGGTGACCCCCTCATCGCCAACCCGTCCGGCACGACCGCGGATCACCACGCAGCGGACCCAGCCACGCAGCGGACCCAGCCACGCAGCGGACCCAGCCACGGCGCCACCGGCGAGAGCCCGGACGCCGAAGGACTGACCGAGCGACGGCCCGAGGTGGCCCGCAGAGGTCGTCCATGGCATCGATCGGACGATGAGCGGCGACGAGAACACGGCTGCACGGAAAACGGCTCCGCGCCGCCGCCTTCCCTGGGGCCTCGGCGCGGCGGCGCTGGCCGCGGCGAGCCTGTTCCCCTGGGGCTCGGCACAGGCGGCGGAAGCGCCGCCCACGGAGCTCGCGGAGGAGACCGAGCCGGCGACCTGCGTGTCCTACCGCACCCAGGCGCGTTTCAGTGTGGGCTACGACCACCTCGTTTACGTCACGAACGCCTGCGAGCGGCCCGTCTCCTGTCACGTGCGCACGGACGTGAACCCCAGCGGTCTCCAGATCCAGGTCGCCCCCGGACGCACGGAGACCGTCGTCACCTACCGCGGCTCCCCCGCCAGCAGCTTCACGGCGGAGGTCACGTGCGCCTGGGCGGCCTCGTAGGAGGCTTGCCCCGTTTTTCCCGCCGAGCCCGTTGCAGGACCCACCCACTGTCGCTATAGGACGGGCCGCCTGTCCCCATCGTCTAGTCAGGCCCAGGACATTGCCCTTTCAAGGCAACGACGCGGGTTCGAATCCCGCTGGGGACGCCATTTTTACCTTGCTTCGTAGTCTTCGCGGGGCACCCCCGAAGCAAGCGTTGGCCCCCGGCACCTCGCCAAAGGGCCGAGCAAGCCCCAGCCCAACGGCGCGAGCGGGCCCACCCAGCCCTCGCGCCGTGTGGGCGGACCGGTGCCAGCGCTTGATTCATCGCGCTCCCTCGGTACCCGGCGCGGTCCGCTCCCCAGAGCTCGGTCCCACCGTCGGCGCGCCCGGCGTCGCGACGGTGGGGGACCTCCTGCTTAGCCGGCTCGCTTCAGCTCGACGCCCGTCGGCGGCGGCATGAGCTTCTCCCGGACCAGCCCCAGCACGGTCAACGGCACCCACGGCTCCATGGGGCGCTCCTCACGTTCCCAGCGAGAAACACTTTCCTTGGTGGAGCCGATGCGGTCTGCGAGCTCGGCCTGGGTCAAGCCCAGGGCCTTGCGAGCGAAACGTACCATCTCGCCAGTCACGCGGGGGGCATCGGTGAACGCCACCAGCGCTGCCCGCAGTTCGACCATCTCGAGGTCGTCCGCCGAAATCGTGAACTCGCCGCAGTCGAGGCAGACGGGCCGGGTCAGCGTGCGGTCAAGCACTGCGTGCGGGCCCACCTTCGTGACGAGCTCCACCGTCTGCCGTTCGAGCCTCTCTCTGTTGCAAGCGTGGCAATGCATCACATTTCCGTCGCAGGATCACCGCGACTCTCCCTTTCACAGCACCGTGACGACGAGGCATCGTCCAGTGAGGACGACGACCAGTTCGATCCCATCTCCATCCAGGTCGTGGCCACCGGCAAGCCGCCACTTCGTCTCGTTCTCACAAGTTGCGGACGTGGCCGTCTTGAGCGCTGAGCAGATGTCCAGACGAGCTCTCCCATCCGTTGCAAGGCGTGTCTGCTCACCTCGAACTGCTGAGCACGCCCCGCAAGGGCCGCTTCCCGGAGCGCCTCCACTGGCGTCATCTGTCCTCATACCTTGATGGACGGTTGACGCTACGTCAACCGTCCAATCGTCACGCGCCGCGTGGCCGAGGCAGGTAGCCTTCGCCCCCCCTAGCCGTTCTGGGCCGACGGCTCTGGAATTCGTGGGCGGACCATGGCAGGAGGCTCTCTTCCAGGGAGGTCCGATTCCGTGAGCCGTTTCACCAAGATCCTCGTTCCCATCGATTTCTCCGACCACTCCATCCGCGCCATCCACTACGCGGCGGAGCTGTCGAAGACGTACAATGCCCCCGTCACGCTCCTCCACGCCTACCAGACGCTGAACTACGCGCTGCCAGAGGGCTACGTCTTCTACTCTCCCGAGCAGCTGGCGGAGCTCACTCAGGCGATCGACAAGCAGGTGCAGCAGTCCAAGGCCGTCGCGGAGCACGCCGGGGCCGTCTCGGTCGACACGAAGACCGTGATGGGCGCCGCCTTCTCGGAGATCCTCCGGGTCGCGGAGGAGGAACACTTCGACCTGATCGTCATGGGGACCCACGGCCGCACGGGCCTCGGGCACACGTTCCTCGGCTCCGTCGCCGAGCGCGTCGTGCGCCAGGCGCCCTGCCCCGTCCTGACCGTCCGCGCCTCGAAGGCGGACTGAGCCCCCGGCTCCCTCACGGCCCGCTCGACGACGCCGGGACGTCTGCGGGCGGCGCCGGAGGGGGTGGCGTCTGGCTCGATCGCGGCACCTGCCCAATCTCGCCCGCGCGGCGCAGCGCGTGCTGAAAGCCGATCGGCCCGATCAGCTCATGGAGCGCGATCATGGCGATGATCAGCACCTGGATGTCATCGCCCCACTCGGGGAAGGCTCGCCCCAGGATGGCGGCGAGCGCGAGGGTGACGCCCGCCTGGCTGATGAGCCCCATCCAGGCGTAGCGGGCCACCACCGGCTCCACCGGGCTGATGGCGCTCCCGACGCGGGTGGCCAGCCAGATCCCCACGCCACGCACGGACGAGAGCAAGAGGGCCAAGGGGCCCATGGCCGCGAGGGCGCCGAGGTGGACCTTCGCCCCCGCCGCCGCGAAAAACAGCGCGAAGACGGGCAGCGACACCCGCTCGATCGCCTCGATGAGCTGCTCCCCACGAGCGCTCGAGAAGTTCTCCACCCAGAACCCCGCCGTGAGGGCGACCAGGAGCGCCTCGAGGTGCGCCATCTCCGCGACCTGCGCGATGCCGAAGCAGAGCGCGAGCACGAAGACGGGGACGTCCCGGTTCACGAACTCGAGGAAGAAGCCGATCCCCACCCCGCACAAGATCCCCGCGACGATGGATCCGCCGATGTCGCGGAGCAGGGTGAGCGCGAGGGAAGGCCCCGCGCCCGCGCCGAGGGTCTCGCGGGCGAACCCCAACGTGACCGCGAACAGCACGATCACGCAGACGTCGACGAGCACCGTGACGCCGAGCACCGTGCGACTGAGCGGTCCCGTTGCCCGGTTCTCCGCGATGACCGCGATCGTGACCGTCGGTGAGTTGGAGATCGCGATGGCCGCGAGGCAGACCGCGATGATGCCCGCGAGGGTGAGGTCGTCGTTGGGGATGAAGGGGAAGAGGGATCTCCCGAAATAGACGACGGCGGTGATGCTCACCCCGACGAAGAGGAGCTGCAGGCTCGTGAGGGTGGCCAGGATCCGCGCTTTCTGGCGGAGCCAGGTGGTCCGGATCTCGCCCCCCGCGGTGAGGGCGATCAGGGTGACGGCGACCCCTTCGATGGTCTTGGTCGCCTGGAGCATGTCCCCCGTGAGCAGGTTCGACACGTGGGGTCCGAGGACCATGCCAACGAGCAGGTAGCCCGAGATGCGCGGCAAGCGCGCCCGCACCGCGACCTTGCCGCCCACGAAGGCGGCGATGAGCATGAACCCCAGCGCGATGGTCGTGCTCTGCGGCCCGGTGGCGTCGACCCCCGCGCCGCTCAGGCGCAGGAGCAGCAGCACGCCGAACAGCACCAGGAAGGGCAAGGCGCGGTGGATCAGTCGATCGAGGACGGAGCTCGTGTTCATGACGGACTCACTCGAACGTCACGGCGAGCTCGCCGCCGCGGAGCGGACGGAGACGCCCTTGAGGAGGCGCAGCAGCAGTGGCGGCGCCGCCACCTCGTTGAGCACGCTCGCCAGGGCCACCGCCGCGAGCACGGAGCGCGCCACTTCGTCCTGCCACACGTAGAAGAAGCTGAGGGCGACCACGAGCCCGAGCGTGCCCTGGGAGACGAGCCCGAGCCCCCACTCCGGGCTCGCCTCGAGCCCCGGAGCACGAGGATTCACGCCCGCCACCGCGTCCCCGGCGTACCGCTTCGCCAGCCCCCGCAGGAGCGTCAGCAGCCCGGCCAGGGGCAGGAACAGCCACGTCGTCGTGCCCGCGACGTGGAAGCCGATCACCGTCATCAGGATGACGACCGCCGGGCGCTCCATGCGCCGGACCGCGAGGAGCAGCTTCGCCATGCGGTCGCCGGGCAAGTTGACGAGGGTCATCGCCGCGACGGCCGCGACGCCCGCGGGCGAGACGTGGAGCCAGCCGCCGAACCCCGCGATGAACGCGACCATCGCGAGGCCGAGCAGGAGCCGCTCGTCCTCCGCCGCCCGTCCCCCCAAAAATAGCCAGATCACCCCACCGAGCAGGGCGCCACCTGCCAGCGCGATGCCGACGAACCAGACGACCGCCACCGGCTCGGGGCTGCTGCGGAAGAGAGAGAACCCCACGATCGTGAAGGCGACCACCAAGATGTCGTCGAAGCCCGCCGACAGCTCGAGCATGCGCAGCACGGGCTTGGCGCGGGGCGCCTGCCCCGCCTTGCGCGTCCGCGCGATGGCCACGAGGGTGGGCCCGCTCGTGCAGGCGGCGGCGCCGAGGACGAGGGCGGCGGCCGGGGCCTCGGCGCCCCCCGAATGGAACAAGTACAGAACCCCCGCGCCAGCCAGCCCCACCGCCAGGGCCGCGGCCACCGCCGGAGTGAGGGCCACCGCGAGCACCCGCACGGGGACGGCGCGGAGCACCCGGAGGTCGAAGCGCATCCCCGCGGCGAACCCGACCCAGCCCGCGGCGAAGGTGACCGCCGGCGCGAGATCCTCCGCCAGGGTGGTGGTGCGCTCGAACATCGAGCCCAGCAGGAAGCCCGCCAGGAGGAACGCGTGTCCGGTCGACAGCAGGTAATCGAAGCCGAGGGCGCTGCGCACCCGCCGCAGCGGCCGCCAGTAGGTGACGGCGATCACCCCCAGCAGCACGACGGCGAGCAGCCCTCGGCTCATCCGTGTCCCTCACCCCCGCCGCTCACCGGAGCGACGGGGCTGGCCCAGTGCAGCTGCAGGGGCAGAACGGAGATCCGGGCGTCGCGGGCCTCGTGCTCCTCGCAGATGCGCCGCACCGCGCTCACGAGCCCCTCCGTCCGCTCTTCGGGAGCCTCCAACAACAAGATCCGGCGCCCCCCGGGATCACCGAAGATGTCCCGGAAGCCCGCGAAGAGCGGCACCTCACGAGCGGCGGCCTCCCGAAGGCTCTGGGCCTCGAGCACGCAGGCGTCGTCGAAGCCGTCGTCCACCAGACCGATGAGGAGCGCGTCCACCAGCTTCTCACCGCTGACGGAGATCAACACGAGATCGTGGGACGCTCGTGGGCTCGCAGCGCCCGCGTGCGCGCGGTGGCGCAGCTCCGCGGCGTCGACCAGGGCCAGCACCTCGTCGGGCGTGGCCGAGCGCCGCAGCCCCTCGAGGAACGTGCGGCTCTGGGCCAGGCGCGCCCAGTGGGCCAGGAGCACGAGGTGGGCGTGGGGATCCGGCTTGGACAGGATGAAGAGGAAGATGTCGGGCGCTCGCCCGTCGAGGGTGCGGAGGGGCAGCGGCGCCGCCGTCGTCACGAGACAGACCAGGGTCTCCTCGAGGCCCGGGTCCTCCGTGTGCGGGATGGCGACCCCGCTGCCGAGGGAGAAGTTCTCGCCCGCCGTGGCGCGGCGAAAGGCCTGGCTCACCCGCTCCGGATCGATCCCGCCCACCTCCGCCATGTTCTGCGCGACGATGGCGATGAGCTGCTCCAAGCTCTCCGCGGCGACCGCGGGGAGCACGTTGCCGGCTTTCAACCAGCCCTTCGAAACCATGCCGCCTTTGTAGAGCACCGCTCGGCTCACCACCACATCCAGGCACCCTTCCATCGCCGACGGCGACGAAGGGAGATCCGAGCGGCGGCGTTCGAGGTTCAGGCGGACCGCTGGACCGAGCGGGCCCCGCGGCGGCCACGGGCGGCCACGACGGCATAGCCCGCGTCCTCGAAGGATCCGTCCGCCTCCCAGGTGGAGAGCTCCCCGGGGGCAGCATGACGCGGGACGACGTGCGGACGCACGCAGGAGCTGTCGAGGCGGGCGGACTGGAGCATTGCCTCGCACAGGCCACCGAAGTCGTAGCCGGCGGCCGCGGCGATGCGCGGGAAGAGGCTCGTCTCGGTCATCCCCGGCAAGGTGTTCACCTCCAGCACGTACTCGTTGGCGCCCTCGGTCACCAGCAGGTCGACCCGCGCGGCGCCGCGCACCTCGAGGGCCTCGACCGCTCGCTCGGCGAGCTTGAGGACGCCGGTGATCCGCGTGGCCTCCAGCCGCGCCGGGATGAAGTAATCGCTCATGCCGGGCGTGTACTTCGCCTCGAAGTCGTAGACGTCACCGCGGGGCGCGATCTCGATGGCGCCGAGCACGCGCCCGTCGAGCAGGCCCACCGCGATCTCTCGCCCGCTCACGAAGCGCTCCACCAGCACCGAGTCGTCGTACTGCAGCGCGTTCTCCACCGCCGCGCTGAGCTCGGCCAGGCTGTCGACCTTGACCACGCCCAGGCTGGAGCCCTCACGGCGGGGTTTGACGATCGCCGGGTATCCGAAGGACCCATGGATCTCCGCCAGCGCCTCCGTCTGGGAGCGCCGCAGCTCGTAGTACGGGGGCGTCGGCACGTTGTGCAAGCGGAACAGCTCCTTGCTCTTCAGCTTGTCCATCGCCAAGGCGCTGCCGAGGACCCCCGAACCCGTGTAGGGAATGCCGAGCATCTCGAGGATGCCCTGCACCACGCCGTCCTCTCCCTGTCGCCCGTGGAGAGCGAGGAACGCCACGTCCATGGACGCACCCGCCAGATCCGCCAGCGCGCTCGCGCCCGAGCCGAGGTCGATGGGCACCACGTCGTAGCCCAGCTGCCCGAGGGTCTCGGTGACCGCCGCGCCAGACCTCAGCGAGATCTCCCGCTCGCTCGAAACCCCACCCATCACGACACCGACTCGAACTGCTTGCATCTGTACCCCGACCTTCTGGCGTGGCTGCTGTTGTTGAGGAGAGGTCACTCCGACCGGACGCGCTCCTCGTGGAGACCCACGACCGCCGCTGGGGCTCGCCCTGGGGCGAACCGTCTGCACGACCGCTACCAGGGTCTGCGCGTTCGACACAAATAAGTGGCTCACTCGGCGGCCCCGAAACGCTCGAGCATCACCTCTCCTGTGAACTCACAAGCCACGAGATTCGCTCACATTTTTCAAACTGACCCAGAGACCCCGACTCGGCCCACCGAGCGCTCCCCTCCCCCGGCACCGACCGGGAGACGAGAGCCGGACACGGCGCGGTCCGACGGGATACTCGCCGCGCGGTACGTCAGACGACTTCGACGAGGACGGCGGTGATGTTGTCCTTGCCCCCTCGTTCGTTCGCCAGGCGCACCAGGTTGTCGACGGCGGCCTGCCCCCCGGGCTTCACGTACTCGGGGATCTCGGCGGGGTGCAGGTAACCGTGGAGGCCGTCGCTGCAGAGCAGGAACTGATCGCCGAGGGCGATGTCCGTCTCGATCAGATCGACCTGGACGTACTCGCGGTTGCCGACGGCGCGAGTGATGACGTTGCGCTGCCGGCTGCGGCGGGCTTCTTCCTCCGAGATCAGGCCTTGCCGCAGCTGCCAGTTCACCAGCGTGTGATCTTCCGTCAGCTGCTCGGCCCGGGCGTCCCGGATGCGATAGATGCGGCTGTCCCCCACCTGCGCGAGCACCGCTCCCCGGGGGGACACCAGGAGCGCCGACAAGGTGGTGCCCATCCCCGCCTTGGCCCGGTCGAGCTCGGCCATCCCGAAGACCATGTACGTCGCCGCCTGCACCGCGGACTCGAGGATGCGCGGATGGTTGAGGGTGTGTCCCTCCTTGGGGCTCCGGAGGGCGCGCCGGACCATCTCCAGCACCGTCTCCACGGCCTGTTGGCTCGCGACCTCGCCCGCGGCTTGGCCGCCCATGCCGTCGGCGACGACCCACAAGCCCAGCTCGTCGTCACAGAGGAAAGCGTCCTCGTTGTGTTTACGACGACGCCCGACGTCCGTAGCGGCGTAGGAGGTCAACGTGACGGGAAAGGCCGCCATGCTCCCGCACATTAGGTCAAACGAGCCGGCCACGGTAGAGACCGCCGACGGCCTTTTCGCGGGGCTCTTACGGGAGCCAGCCGAGATGGGGTAGACAGGAGGACCGGGCGGGAAATTCACTGAGGCAGCAACGGAGGACCATGGGGAACGGAGCGGCGAGCTTCGAGGTGCGCACGGAGCGGCCCGATCGGGTCGTGAAGGCCGCCCTCGACCGGTGGCGTCGCCTCCGGAGGCCCTCCGTCGGCCTGCTCTTCGTGAGCGGGCGCCTGGCCGAGCACCTCTCCGACATCGCCGCCGGGCTGGCAGCGGGGCTGACCCGAGGGCTGGCCAGCGAGTCGGGCGGCAGGTCGGGCGGCGAGTCAACCAGCGCAGCGGCGTCGAGCGGCGCGTGGCTCGTCGCCGCGGGCGCAGGGGTGCTCACGGAGCGCGGCGAGGTGGAGCGCCAGTCGGCCGCGGCGGGTCTGATCCTCGAGGGCGTGCGCGCCACCGGCGTGGGCGGGGAGGCGCGCGTCGAGGCCTTCGCCCAGGCGCTCGGGGACGCCCTCCGGGCGGAGCCGTCCGCTTCGGCCTTCGTCCTGGTGCGGGCGGATGCCTTCGAGGAGGACCTCTTCGGCTCGATCGGTGCGACCTCCAGGCGCTCTGGGATGGGGCAAGCGGAGGGAGAAGCGGCCGGGAGACGGGCGGCCGGCGCGCGGGTGTTCGGAGGGGGGACGCTGCCCGAACGGGACGTCCTCCTGGTCCACTCCGGGCGGCTCCACGCCGGACCGGGGGCGGCCCTGCTGTTGTCCGGCATGGGCCCGGCGCGGATCGCCGCCGCGCCCGCGTGCCGCCTCCTCGGGCCCTGGCGCGCCGCCACCCGCACGAGGGGCTCCATGCTCCTCGAGATCGAGGGGGAGCGCGCCCTCGACGTGCTGAGCGCCTCCGCCGAGGGCCTGCCCGATCAGCCCCTGCTGCTGCTCGCGATCGAGGGCGCCCCCGAGGACGTGGAGCCGGAGCGGAGCCCCTGGAGCGGGCTCCCCTCCTTGGAGGTCCCGCGCGCGACCTCCTCCTCGATCCTGCTCCGGGCCATCCAGGGAGTCGATCCGAGCCGCGGGGGGGTGCTCGTGGGAGAGCTCCCTCCGGACGCACGGGTGGCCTTCGCGGTGCGCGACGGTTCGACGGGCCGCCAGGCCCTCGGCGATCGCCTCGGGGCGCTGTCTCGCGCGGTGGCGGGCTCCGCGCCGCGCTTCGGCATCTACGTGAACTGCGCTGGTCGGGGCGCGGCCCTCTACGGAGCCGCCGACGTCGACACGAAGCTCATCCGCTCGCGCTTCGGTGACCTCCCCCTCGTCGGCTTGCAGACGGCCTTCGAGCTCGCGCCCTTCGGCGAGGTGACGGCGCTCCAGCTCTACACGGGCGTGTTCGCGCTCTTCTGCGCCCCAAGCTGAGCTCGCGCCCCCTTGTGAGGGCCCCTTCCCCTTTCTACCGTCCGCTCTCATGGGCGAGGAGGGGATGGGGGCGCGAGCCCGGCGCCAGCCGGGCTCCTGGGCGGACGTGGCCTTGGCGGGCTTCACCATCGGGGCGGTGGCCCTGCTCCTGGTGCCCCTCCCTACGCCGCTCCTCGACGTCCTCCTCGCCGGGAACCTGGCCGCGTCGCTGGTCCTCCTCCTCGTCGCCCTGCGCGTCGACAACCCTCTCCGCGTCGCCGCGTTCCCCACATGGGTCGTCCTCAACACCCTGCTGCGGCTGGCCCTCAACGTCTCGTCGACACGCCTCATCCTCGCCCAGGCCGACGCCGGCCGCGTCATCCGCGCCTACGGTGACCTCGTCGCAGGCTCCAGCGCCATCATCGGCGGAGTGCTCTTCGCCCTGCTCTCCATCGTGCAGTTCGTGGTCATCGCCCGAGGCGCCGAGCGAGTCGCGGAGGTGGGCGCGCGCTTCGTGCTCGACGGCTTGCCGGGCAAGCAAATGGCCATCGACGCAGAGCTCCGCGCCGGCACCCTCGACGCACGCGGCGCAGAGGCGCGCCGCGCGCGCCTCGACCAGGAGGGCCAGTTCTTCGGGGCGATGGACGGCGCGATGAAGTTCGTCCGGGGGGACGTCATCGCGTCCCTGCTCGTCATCGCCGTGAACTTCATCGGCGGCTTCGGCGTCGGCATGGCCGAACACGGGCTCGACGCTCTCACGGCCTTGCACCGGTACGGGTTGCTCACCATCGGCGACGGGCTCGCCGCGGCGGTCCCCTCCCTGCTGGTGGCCACCGCTGCCGGAGTGCTCGTGACGCGCGTCGCCGGGGAGACCCGAGCGGGCATCGGGGCGGAGCTCGTCCACCAGCTCCTCCGCCAGCCCCAGGTGCTGCGCTGGGTGAGCATCGCGTGTCTTCTCGTGGCGGTCGCCCCGGGGATGCCCGCCTGGCCCTTCGTCGCCGCGGGAGCGGCCTGCGCGCTGGTCTCCCTGCTCCGCCCCGGAGTCCCCTCGGCCCAGGAGGAGGACGGGGCCCTCGCTTTTGCGGTGGCCCCCGATCGCGCCACCTGGTTGGCCCGCGGTCCCATGCCGCGGCTCCGCCTCGGGCCCGCGCCCCTGGAGCGTGTCGCGCGGGGCTTGGTGGAGACCACGCTGCGCCCTCTGGGGCTGCCCCCCGCCGTCCTCGAGCAGCGCCCGACCTTCCGCGTCGACGAGCGGCTCCCGGACGGCGCCGTCGAGCTCCTCCTCCGGGGCACCCCGGTCCACCGCGCCGCGCTGCACGGCCCCCCCGCCAACGAGCCCGGCGTGGAGCGCCTCGTCGCGGAGCTCTCTCCTCCCCTGATCCAGCACGCCGCGGAGCTCCTGGGCCTCGAGGAGGTCCAGCAGTGGCTCGACGAGCTCGCGGTCCAGGCTCCCGTGACGGTCCGCGAAGCCGTGCCTGGACGTATCCCCCTCGCCACGTTCACGGAGGTGCTGCGCCTCCTGCTCCGGGAGCAGGTCCCCCTCACCGGGATCCGAGCGATCCTCTCCGCCCTGGCCCGGCCGGCGACGCCCCTCCCCGAGGAGACGACGCCCGGCGCGCTGCTGCCCCTCGCACGCCACGCCAGCCGGGCGGCGCTGTCGCGCGCCCTCGCCGGCTCCACCTCGCGCCTCCGCTGCCTCCGCTTCGACGCCCTGATCGAAGACACGATCCGCGAGGCCAGGCGCTTCGCGTCCCGGTCCGACACGGTGGCCCTCGCTCCCGCCGCCACCCGGGACATCCTCCGCGCCCTCCGTCACACCCTGCACACCGCGGCCAGCGCCGGGCAGCGTCCCCCGGCGACGCCGCCGCACGGGACGACATCCCCCACGACGCCGCCCGTCGTCCTCCTCGCGCCCGCCGAGCTCCGCCCCCACGTCCGGGGACTCATCGCCGAAGAGTTCCCGCTGCTGCCGGTCGTGAGCGCAGCCGAACTCCTGCCCCAGCTGGAGCTCGAGCTCGTCGGCACGATCCGCCTGCTCCCGCCCGCAGCACCTCAGCGAGGATCACTCGATCCCGAGAGCCGCGGCGTTCCCACCGCACTCGAGCCGTCCGCGACCCCTGCTTGAGGCGACGGGTGAGCCGGCGGCGCCTTCGAGCGGGCCTCCAGCGACCGTCGCGCCTCCGTGAGCTCAGCCCCGGGGGCGCTGCACGTGGATCTGCCGGGGCACGGCGCCGCTCTGCTCGACGAGACGGCGCGCCTCCTTCTGCAGCAGCGGGTGGGTCTTCTTCATGAGGAAGCCGCCGAGCAAGCGTACGTCGATGTCGAGCATGCGCCGGAGCGCCCGCCGCAGATCCTTGAGCCGATTGGTGTGCGCGTACGCGTAGGCGTACGAGCGGTAGATCTGCGGTCGCAGCGGCTCGAGCTGCGCGTCCGTCAGGTCGAACACGTCGAGGGTCTCGATGGCCTTCTTCGCCTGTCCGCTGCGGGCCCACGCCTCCGACACGATCGCGGCCATCATCGCCCGCGACCGAGGATCCTGCTGACGCTTCAGATCGACGTTGTCCGCGAGCTGCCGCGCCAGGCTCACCTCACCGAGCATCAGGTGGAGCATGGCCCGCTGGGTGCGCGCTTCGTCCGCCACGGGCGCCATTACCTTGGACAGATCGAGCTGCTCGAGGGTCGCGAGGGCCTTGCGCGGGTCCTCCTGCATCTCCAGCTGCGCCTTGGCGAACACCTTCGCGGGATCGTTCTTCTTGAAGCCGGCCTCGAGCTTCTCGAGGGCGGCCTTGCGATCTTCCGCGGACTCCACCCCTTGCAGGATGCTGGCCACGCCCCGGGCCTTCTTCGCCTGCCGGAGCGTCCAGACCAGGACTCCGAGGATCACGACCGTCAGCACCCCAGGGACCGCCAACGCCACGGTGATGACGGTGGACGACGTGCTCACCCCCGCGACGAGGGCGCCGACGAGCCAGAGCGCGCCGACGATCAACCCCACCCGGAGGAACGTCGCCCGGAGCTGCGCGGGGCCCAGCGGATCGGGCACGTCTCCCGGCTGCAAGGCGAGCGGCTTCTTCAGCTGTGCCTTCTTGCTCTTGCCGCTCGTCTGGTCCCGACCGCCAGCCCTGCGGATCTTCCGCGTCTCGTTCGCCACGGCGGGCCTATAGCGTCGCCCTCGCGGCCCGTGCAAGTCGCGCGCCCCCCTCGCCTCCTCGGCTCGGGAGCCCTCGATTCAGGAGGGATCCCGGCGGGCCGTCCGCCGAGCCAGCTCCTCGGCTCCGAGGCTGTCGGGGCCCGCGTACGGCAGCCACTCGTAGCGGAAGTGATTGAACAGGCTCTGAGTCAACGACAGCACCGGGACGGCCAGCAGCGCCCCCCAGAGGCCGAAGAAGTGCTCGCCCACGAGGAGGGAGAACACCACGAGCACGGGGTGGAGCTTGGCGGAGACGCCGATGATCTTCGGGTTCAGGAGGTTCGCCTCCACCTGGTGGATACCCACGATCCACACCAGCACCCAGAAGGCGGTCCAAAAATCCTGCGTCAACCCGATGGCCACCGCGGGCACGGTGCTCAGGATCGAGCCGAAGATCGGCACGATGCTCATCACGCCCGCCACGATGGCCAGGATCGGCCAGTAGTTGAGGTTGAACATCCAGAACCCCACCGCCGACAGGACTCCGTTCACCAGGCAGATGAGCAGCTGCCCGCGCACGACGCCCGCCAACCCGCGGTCCATGCGAAACAGCAGCCGGTCGAAGCTCTGCCGCGACAGGGGCGGCACGAGGGATCGGAAGAACCCCAGGATGCGCTCTCGCGTGTGCATCACGTAGCCCGCGACCATGAGCGTCATGAAGGTCAAGAAGATGGCGCGCGCCACGTTGGCGACGATCGTCTGCCCCAGCTTCAAGACCCCGATGGCGTTGAGCTTCACGTAGTTGATGAAGCGCTCGAGGCTCTCGTCCACCAGCGCCGAGACGCTGAAGCCCTCGGGCGGGATCTCCTCCCGGGCAGAGATCCGCCAGCGCCGGGGGTTCTCCTGGATGACGTCCACGCCCGAGCGCAGCTCGATCGCCAGGGAGCCATCGGGGCGTTGCAGCACGGCGATGGCCGGCTCGGAGGCGGGCGCTTCGGGCTCCGCCGCGCCCTCCGGCGCCGCCCCACGCTCCGGTCCTCCCCGCTCCAGGTAGGCGTTGACCCACGCGTCCACCTGGGGGCCCCAGCGCGCCGCGGCCTGACGCAACAGCGCCGGCGCGTCCCGGGTCAGATGCACCGTCTCTTCGTAGAGTCGAGGCGCCATCGCCGCGACGCCGGAGTAGATGCCGCCGAAGGTCACCGCGTAGACCACGAGGATGGCGAGCGACCGGGGCATCCGCAGACGCTGCTCACAAAAGCCTACGAGGGGCGTCAGCACGTAGGCGATGATGAGCGCCAACACGAAGGGCAGCAGCACCGTCCTCGTCGCCAGCAGCAGCGCCACCAAGGCGACCCCGGAGATCGCCAAGAAGACGACCCTGCGACGGGTCCAGGACGGCTCGAGATCGCCGTAAGGGCCCCCCTCGGTGGGGCCATGGTCGAATTGCCCAGACATGCGGCGGCTCGGGACCCTGGCGGGTCCTTCCGCTAAGGTAGCTACGTACCCCACCCCATTGGAAGAGGAGCCGACCGAAAACCGTGGCCACCGACATCGACGACGACTCCCTCGCGGAGCTCGAGGAGCTGCTGCACGAGGACCCCGAGCTCGGCTTGCGCGTGATCGCCGCGATGCCCCCGCCGCTCCGGGAGACGCCTCCGGTGCTCTACCTCCGCGCGCAGGGTCACGCGGCGTGCGGCGCGTGGGAGGACGTGGTGGAGACGCTTCGTCGCGCCGTGGAGGTCGACGACGAAGACGCGGACGCGCACCACCTCCTGGGAAGCGCTTACCTCGAGCTGGACGACCACGACCGCGGACGAGCGCACTACCTGCGCACCTGGGAGCTGGACGGCGCGGCCGACGAGGCCGACGTCGATGGGCCCCTGGCGGATCGCATCGCCGACGAGGCGCGACGCGTCCTCGACTCCCTCCCCCAGGAGTACCAGGAGCGGCTCGGCAACGTGCTGGTCGTGCTGGAACCGCGTCCCTCCCGCGCGCTGGTGGAAGAGGGCTTCGACCCACGCGCCTACGGCTTGTTCGAGGGGCTCGACCACGTCGCCCACCTGAACCACGCGCAGAGCACCCAGATCACTCGGATCGTGCTCTTCTCCACGAACCTCTGCGCGGATTTTCCGGAGCCTGAGGACCTCATGGAGGAGGTCCGCGTCACGGTGCTCCACGAGGTGGGCCACTACTTCGGCCTCGACGAGGACGACATGGTGCGGCTCGGTCTCGAGTAGACGTGTCTCGCGTCAGGGGCGCGAGTGGGGCGCGAGTCAGACGCGCGAGTGGGGGCGCCTCGAGGGACGGGACTGAGAGCGCCGCTGGCTCGTCGTCGCAGCATCGTTCGTTCTCCGTGACGAGGCGCTCCGCGCGGCGCGCCACCGCGCTCTGTCACCGCGCTCTGTCACCGCGCTCTGCCACCGCGCTCTGTCGTTCTCGTGGGCTCTCGCGCTGCGTTGGGATCGTGCCCCTCCGTCGTTCGAGGCCCACAAAAGGAAAACGGGCGCACGACCCGTGGCCGTGCGCCCTTTCCTTCGAGCAACGCTCCCGTCGACGTGCCCCCGCCCTGCGGTGGGGGGCGCCCCGACGGTGACGGGCGGGCCTGACGCGGTCCGCGCCAGGCCCCCTCCGATCAGTCGCCGCTCTTTTCCTTTTCCTTGCTCTCGACGAGGTTCTGGAGCTTGTCCTTGAACAGGTCGCCGAGGGTGGCGCCCTTGCCCGAGGACTCGCGCTTCATCACCTGGAGCTGCTCCGCCGCGGCGCTCTCGCCGGGGTTGAGCATGGTCATGGTGAGGCGCCGATCCATCGAGTCGACGTTGGCGACCTCGGCCCGGACGCGCTCGCCCGCCTTGACGGAGGTGCCGACGGGGATCTCGTTCTGCGGGATGATCGCCTCGATGCCGTCCTTGATGCGCACGAAGATGCCGTACTCGGTCTGCGCGAGCACCACGGCGTCCTCGACCACGGTCCCGGACTTGTAGTTCTCGAGGATCTCGCCCCACGGGTCGTCGAACAGCTGCTTGACGCCCAGGCTGACCTTCTTCTCGTCGTGGTTGATCGAGAGGATGATGGCCTCGACGTCGTCGCCCTTGGCGTAGACGTCGCCGGGGTTGTTGATCTTCACGGTCCAGGACAGGTCGGTCTTGTGGACCATGCCGTCCACGCCCTCTTCGATGCCGACGAACACGCCGTAATCGGTGATGGAGCGCACCTTGCCGGCGATCTTGTCACCCGGCTTGTAGTTGTCCGTGAAGATGGTCCAGGGATCGGGCTCGAGCTGCTTCATGCCCAGGCTGATGCGCTTCGCGGCGGAGTCCACCTCGAGCACCTGGCACGCCACCTCCTGGCCGACCTCGAGCACCTTGGAGGGGTGCTTGATCTTCTTGGTCCAGCTCATCTCGCTGACGTGGATCAAGCCCTCGACGCCCGGCTCCAGCTCCACGAAGGCGCCGTAGTCCGTGAGGCTCATGACCTTGCCCTCGACGCGCTTGCCGACGGGGAACGCCTCGGCCACGTGACTCCACGGATCCTCCTGGGTCTGCTTCATGCCCAGGCTGACGCGCTCGGTCTCGGGGTTGTACTTGAGCACCTTGACGGTGACCTCGTCGCCCACCGAGAAGACCTCGCTCGGGTGGTTGACGCGGCCCCAGGACATGTCCGTGATGTGCAGGAGGCCATCGATCCCGCCGAGGTCGACGAAGGCGCCGTACTCGGTGAGGTTCTTGATGGTGCCCTGCAGGACCTGACCCTCCTCGAGGTTCTCGAGGGTCTTGGCCTTCATCGCGTCGCGCTCCTTCTCGAGCAACACACGACGAGACAGCACGATGTTCCCGCGCTTCTTGTTGAACTTGATGACCTTGAATTCGTAGGTCTGCCCGATCAGCCGATCGAGGTTGCGGATCGGGCGGAGGTCCACCTGGGACCCCGGGAGGAACGCCTTCACGCCACCGCGGATGGTCACGGACAAGCCGCCCTTCACGCGCTGACTGATGGTGCCCTCGATGATCTCGTCGCGCTCGCAGGCGCTCGAGATCTCGTCCCACACCTTCATCTTGTCGGCCTTCTCCTTGGACAGGGAGATCAGGCCGTCGTCGCTCTCACGGCTCTCGATGAAGACATCCACCTTGTCGCCAGGCTGGATGTTGAACTCGCCTTTTGCGTCGACGAACTCGTCCTTGGCCAGAACGCCTTCGCTCTTGCCGCCGATATCGACGATCACGAAGTCGCGGCTGACGCGCACCACGATGCCGGTTACGATTTGTCCTTCGCCGCCGAGCTCGTGCTCCTGCGCCGTCTTCTGCGCGGCCTCGAAGAGCGCCGCGAAGCTCTCGCCCGAAGGCGCGTTCTGGACCTGTTGAGTTTCAGACATGTTGGGTCGATCTGCTCCTGGCGAGGGGCTGGGGTCATCCCGGAGGGCGCGGCTCCAGAAGCAAGCTGTTCTGTGGAAGCCCTCGCTTCACACCCACGCGGGGCGCACGGGGTAGCGCAGGCCCCTGGGTGAGTCAAACCACACCGTCACGCCCCTGCGTGACGGTCCGCACCCTTCCCTACCCCTCCGATGACTGTGTCATATCCGGGCGGAGGCGCCAGGGAGCCCCGGCCCGAGGCTCTGGTCCTCTGGGCTAGCTCGCCCAGCCGAACAGGGTGCGGAGGACGCCGGCCAGCTCACGGGCCGCCGCGTCGACCTCGTCACGGGTCCAGCTGGCGGTCACCCGAACCTCCTGGGGGCCGTTCACCTCCGCTGCGAGGCGCTCCGCGGCCTGGACCGGGCCCGCGGGGACCCCCGGGAGAGCGGCCAGGCGCCGGGCATTTTGGCTGAGCTGCTGCAGCTGCTGCACCACTTGCTCCGCGGTGGCGCTCTGGAGCCGCAGCTGAGTGGAGAGCACGACCTCGGGGCCGAGGGCCAGGTCCCCGTGGACGTGCTCGATGTCGTCGACGACGCGGAGCGGGGGCACCAGGAGACGAAGAGGAACCGGGATCAGCGCCCGGACTCGATCTCCCTGGAGCGCGAAGCCCCCCGGTCCCTCCGTCGGCAGCTCCAGGCGTTGATGGGTGTCCGTCAGGGGCAAGGCGGCCCGCAGGGACGCCTCGTTCGAAGCGGCGATCAGCGTGCCGTCCACCGCCTGGCCGAGGGCGATCCCTCCCTGGGAGATCAGCGCCGCGCCATCGGAGCTCCGGTGCCACACCGCGCCCTCCTCCCCGAGGACCCGCTGGAGCCCGTCGAGGACCCCCGTGCGAGGAAAACGCCCCCCCACGATCAGCACCCAGTCCGCCGGACCGGGACCCCACCCGAGCACCAGCTCCCGCAGGTCCACCCCGAGCTCGATGCCCGTCGCGCTCTGGACCCGCTCCAACCGCGTCCGCGCTGGGACCTGCGCGCCGGAGCGGCCTGGGGGGAGCTCGTTGGCGAGGGGCAGCAGGTGCCGTCGCACCGGCTCGTAGAGGACGACCTTCTCGAGATCGAGCCGCAGGGCAGCGGCGGTGCCCTGCGGGAGGTGGAGCGCCGCGACCCGGTCGTACCTGATGTACGCGACGTACAGGTAGATGGCCGCGCCCGCCGCCGCGAGGAGGCTCAACGCGAACCCCACGAACACGCGACGGTGGGAGAAGGAGGGGCGTTCTGACATGGGCTCGACGGGTTCCACGGGGTCCAACGGGTCTGACGTGCTCGGCGCGGGGGGTGCTGGTGGTGCTGGGGAGGATCGATCCGCGAGGGTCCGCGACGTCGCTCCGCCCGCGAGAGGCTCTAGGGGGAGGTTACGGGGAAAGCCAGCCCTGCTGCAGGGCGCGATGCGGGACCCGGGCGCGCAGGGCCACGGTCGTGGCCACGGTGGAGACCTCGACCTCCCGCAGCCACGAGGGCCCCTCCAGGGCCAGCGCCGCCAAGAGGAGCTCCAGGGCGCGGGAGGCGCGGCCAGCGTCCTCCTCGCGCTCGAAGCGCATCTCGGCGGTGAGCGCCAGCCCTTCCGACGTCAGATCTGCGCTGGCGCTCGCGGCGCGGGCCCGCTCGAGGAACCGGGCCGCCTTGGGGGCACTCCCCCGCAGCTGGGCCGCCACCGTCCGGAGACGCGCTCCCACGGACAGCACACCTCGCTCCGGCACCTCCACGGGCGCGTCGTCCGCCCGCCCCTCGAGCACCCGGTCCACCGCGTCGAGCTCCGCCACGGAGGCGACCACCCACAGGGCGTCGTGATGGGCGTAGATCGCCGCGGGCGCCGCGCGCCCCTGCAGCTCTCGCGCCGCGTAGCTGCGCCACCCTCCCGGCAGGAGCCGCGCGGGATGAAATGCCCGCGTGATCTCCCCTTCGCGGATCCCCGAGAAGTCGCCGCGCAGCACGATGACGTTGTCCCAGTGTTCGGGGCGGGCCCCCGGCCGCCAGGCGATCCACACCTGCCGGGCACGCCCGAGGGCCTGGCGGACGACGTGCGCCGTCGAATCGTCTTCGACGCCCAGCGCCTCGGTCAGGCGGAAAGCGGCGTCTTCGGGCAGAGCGGCCCGGATCGGATCCAGATCGACGCGGACCACCACGTCCAGATCCGCGGGGATGGCGAGGGCGGGCGCCGCCGCGCTCGGTGGGGGTGCGGCTGGGAGCGGAGGTGTCGTCGCAGCGCCGCATCCCGCCCACCCGAAGACGCCCACCAGCGCGCCGACCAGCCAGAACGAGCCGTTCCGCCCTCCCCGCGCTTCGCCCCGCCCTCCCACGGCGAGTCCGGCTCCCCGTGCCCCGATCACCGGGCCTCTCCACCCTCCGATCCCGGCTCGGCGCCGGCGACTTCGCGCACCCGGCGCACGATCTCCTTCACCGCCTCGTCGATCGTGAGATGTGAGCTATCGATGAGGATGGCGTCCGGCGCCCGCTTCAGCGGGGCGATCGGGCGCTCGCTGTCCCGGCGGTCGCGCTCGCGCACCTCCTCCAGCACCTGCTGCAGATCCACCGCTTGCCCGGCTGCCTCCAGCTCCGCGCGCCGCCGCTCCGCGCGCACCTCGGCGCTCGCGGTGAGAAAGAACTTCGCCTCCGCGTCCGGGAACACCACCGAGCCGATGTCGCGGCCCTCCAGCACGACGCCCCCCTCGCGCCCCAGCTGTCGCTGCAGCTCGAGCAGCGCCGCTCGCACCGCCGGCAGCGCCGACACGAGGCTGGCGCCTCGGCCCATCTCCTGTGTACGGATGGCGTCCGAGACGTCTTCCCCGTGCAGGACGACCCGCGTCCGCCCCTGCTCCTGGAACATGCGCAGGCGGTCCTCGAGGGCGAGCTCCGCGGCGATCTCCCCGACGCCCCGCTCGTCGGACCAGCTGACGTCCGCGCGCTGGCACGCGAGCGCCACGGTCCGATACAGGGCTCCCGTGTCCACGACGGTGTAGCCCAGCGCCTCGGCGACACGGCGGGTCACGGTGCTCTTGCCAGCACCGGCGGGTCCATCGATGGCCACGACCGGGCGCACGCGGCCGCGCTTCATGCTCGCACCTCCACACGGGCCCCCAAGGCCCGTAACGTCCCCACCCACCGGGGGAAAAATTGCCGCAGGCAGTCGACGTCGTCCACGGTGGTGGGTCCGTCCGCCCGCAAGGCCAGCACCGTCGCCGCCAAGGCGAGCCGCGGGTCGCCGCCGGTCGTGATGGACGTCGCGCGCAGGGGCCCCCGCGCGGGCTCTCGCAGGGTGAGGCCCGTCGTCACGCCCTCCGCGCCCAGAGGAAGCACCTCGAGACCGAAGGTGCGGAGCACCCCGACGACCCGGGCCACGTCCCGCTCCCCGCGACCGGACACGGTGCTCCCCGGCAGGAGATCCCCCAGCTCCAGGGGGTCCGTCGCCGCGGCGCCGAGGAGGGCCAGGGGCACGAAGTCGTCCCCGAGCCGCGCGCCGACCTCGCCGGCCACGACTCCGCCGCGCACCCCTTGCCCAAAGACCGTGAGCTCCCCGACGGGCTCGGCCAGGGCGTCGCCGCGGGGCGTGATGCCCGCCTGCACCCCCAGGCTCCTCAGCCCCTCGAGGAGCGCGGTGCGGCTCGGGTTCAATCCGACGCCCCGCACGGTGACGTGGCTGCCCGGGACGAGCGCCGCGGCGGCGACCAGGTACGCGCCCGCCGAGACGTCGCCCACCTCCGGGAGCTCGAAGGCCCGGATCGCGTCCGCGTCGCGCGGCGGGTGCAGGGTCAGCGACACGCCCGACGTCTCGACGGGGAGCCGCACGTGCTGGAGCAAGCGCTCACAGTGATCCGGCGAGACGAGCCCTTCCTCGAGGAAGGTCGATCGAGAGGCGCGCAGCGCCGCCAGGAGCAGCGCCACCTTGGCCCAGCACCGCACGCCCGGGAGCCGCAGCTGCACCCCCGGCGCCCGCTTCGACGCGGACGCGAAACGGATCGCCCGTCCGCCCTCGGGGCCGTCCTCGACGTCCAGGGGGTGGGCGCGTCCGAGGAGCGGCACCACCTCTCCGGCCCAGGCGTCGTCCACCCACAGCACGCTCTCGAAGGGACGCGACGCCAGCAGCCCCGCGAGCACGGACGCCGCGAGGGGCGCCCCCCGCGCGTCGAGGACCTGATCCGGCGCCGTGAGCCCGAATAGACCACGCCCGTGCACCACGAGCTCGCCGTCCGCGGAATCACAGACGACGCCGACCTGGCGCAACGCTTCCGCCAGGGCGGCGACGGGCTCCGGGACCCGGGGCAGCGCGAGCCGAGACGCGCCCTCGGCGCAGGCCGCCACCCCGAGCGCGATCATGGTCACGATGGGATCCGCGGGGGCGGGTACGCTGCCGCGGAGGGGTGCCTCCGCCGGATGGATGATCAACTGACTGGTCATGTTCAACCCGCGACTTCAACCCGCGACCATGGCGATGAGCCGCTCGGCGTTGCCGAGGAGGCTCCCCACGGCCGCCCCGTCCACTTCCGCGACGACCTGCGCCTCGGTGCCCTGGACCTGAGCGTCGAGACGGCGCACGGGTTGCAGGATCCCCACCAGCGCCATGAGCCATTCGTAAGTGCGCAGCGCCTCGGCGCTCGCGCGCAGCGTAATGACGCCTCGCTGCGCCGCCTCCTCCGCGTCGTAGGTCAGGGTGCCCGCCAGGTTGATCCCCGGCTCCTGGAAATTGCCGAGCAAACGCGCCGCCCGCAGGCCATCGAGGAACTGCACCTGGCGCCGCGCCGCGTCCGGCAGCGGATGCGCGGCGAGATCGACACCCCAGGCCAGGGGCGCGCCGGCGCTCAGGAGCTCCTCGAACCACGCTGGCGTCGCCCGGGCCACCCTGCCCTCTTCGATGCGGTCGAGGACACGCCGGATGCCGACCTCGTTGCCGAAAGCCATCGTGCGCGAGGTGAGCACGGTGAGGCCCACCCCGTCGCTGAGGAACAGAGGACGCCCCGCGTAGGTGGTCCGCGTCACCGGGCGCCCCGTCACGGTCCGCGCCCCTTGCGTGGCCGCCTGCTCGAAGCCGTTCGCGTCGAAGCGCCCCGTGGCGATGCCCGCCACGTCGACGCCGCTGAACGTGTAGAGCCCCAGGGCGACGGCGTCGACGTCCCTGCCGGGCTCGTACCCGGACCCCGTGGGCACGGGCAGGGTCCGCTGCAAGAGCGCCACCACCTGAGGCCCGAACTTCGCCGCGAAGAGCTCCCGTGCGCCGAGCCCCCACCAGGAGACCGCGCCGCTGGGCAACAGCGCCCAGGGATCCTCGTCGATGCGCGCGTCGTCCACCCGGAGGCCCGCCGCCGTCTCCACGATGACCTCCTGGCTCTTCGCGCAGGCGACCCCCAGGGCCGCGGCCCCGAGCCCGCCGAGCAGGCTCCGCCGATCCAGCGCGCGCCGCCCGCTCATCGCGTCACCCGGTCGAGGGCCTCGATGAAGCGCGCGTTCTGCTGCGCGGTGCCGACGGTCACCCGCAAGCTCGTCGGCAACGGCCCGATGGGCCGCAGGATGACCCCCTCCGTCAACAGGCGATCGTACAGCTCGGCGCCCGACATGCGGAAGTCCACCAACAGGAAGTTCGCCTGGCTCGGCGTCACCGCGAAGCCGCGCTCCTCCAGGCGCTCCGTGAGCCAACGCCGCTGTTCCGTGTTCAGCCGCACGCTCGCCTCGAGGTGCGCCGTGTCCGCCAGGGCCGCGATGCCTGCCTCCTGGCTCGGCACACCGACGTTGAAGGGGGCGCGCAGGCGGTTGACGTAATCGAGGATCCGAGCGGGCCCGATCCCGTACCCCACCCGCAACCCCGCGAGGCCGTAGGCCTTGGAGAAGGTGCGCAGGGTGACGAGGCGCTCGCGCAGGTGGCGCATGCGCAGGGAGTCCGGGTAGTCCTCGGCGGTGGCGTACTCGAAGTAGGCCTCGTCCAGGACGACGATGACGTGCTCGGGGACCGCCCGCAGGAACGCCTCCAGGCTCGCGCGAGGCACGTAGGTGCCCGTGGGGTTGTTGGGGTTGTCGAGCAGCACGAGGCGGGTCTGCGGGCGGACCGCGGCGACCATCGCCTCCAGGTCGTGGACCAGATCCGCGCGGGTGGGCACCGCCGTGAAGTCGACGTTGTGCGCCATCACCGCGACCCGATACATGCTGAAGGCGGGCTCACCGAACACGATGTGGTGCTCGGGCGTGGTGAAGGTGCGGATCAGCAGCTCGATGAGCTCGTTGGAGCCGTTGCCGTGCAGCACCTCCTCCAGCGGGACCCCGTGGAACTCCGCGATCGCGCTCCGGAGCCGGAACGCGGACCCGTCCGGATAACGGTGCACCTCCGCCAGGGCGTGGGCCGCGGCTTCGACGGCGCGGGGGCTCGGGCCGAGGGGGTTCTCGTTCGACGCGAGCTTCACCGCGTCGGCGACGCCTCGCTCCCGAAACAACTCTTCGATGGGTTTGCCCCCCTGATAGGGCCGCAGTGCCTCGATGCTGGGGGTGACGAGCCTATCCATGGCGGCGGCAAGCCTAGATCCAAGGAGCGAGCGGCTTCCAGGACATTCGGGACCCAGGGCTTTCCAGCTACTCCGCGCTCACGGGGCGGCCCGACGACGTGCCGACGGCCGACGAACGCAGGCCGACGCACGCGAGCCGACGTGGGCCAAGGACGTGAGCCACCGCGCCGCGTTGTCCTCACCCCGCCGCATTGTCCTCACCGCACCGCACCGTGCCCGTCTCGCCGCACCGTGCCCGTCTCGCCGCACCGTGCTCATCGCGCAGGTCGACGCACCGTGCTCGTCTCGCCGCACCGTGCTCATCGCGCAGGTCGACGCACGCGAGTCCGGCGCAAGACGACGACGCTGCTCGGCGGCGCAGCCCGCCGCGGAGTCCCCCGCGCCATCGACATGAGCCACGGCGCCGCCCGCGCCGTGTCGCTCATTGGGCGCGGCCTCGTCCCCGGTGCAGCTTCGTCTTGGCGTGAGTTCCCGCTCTGCGGGCTCACGGGAGCTTCTGCAGCCGACAGAGATACAGCGGCCCGCACCCATCGCGGTGCGGCAACATCTGCCAGCCATACCGGGTGGGCGCACCGACCGGCAGCTCGACGGGGCGCGGCTCCGCCCGATGCCGTCCCCGCTCGAGCAGGCGCTCGATCACCCCGTCGTTCTCCGCGGGCGCCAAGGCACAGGTGCAATACAGGACGCGCCCGCCGGGACGCACGGCGAGCAACGCGGACGTGAGCAGCGCGTACTGGTCCTGGACGAGCCGCGCCACCCGCCCCGGGGACCACTTCGCCAGCTCCGCCGGGGCCGCCACCACGTGCCGCTCCGACGAGCAGGGCGCGTCGAGCAACACGGCGTCGCAGCTTCCCGGTCTGCTCACTCCCCAGCGTCGGCCGTCGCGCTGGGTGACGGTCACCCGAGCTCGCACCGCCGGCGGCAGGTAGTCGTCGAGCACGCGCCGGAGCCGCTGCGCCCGGGTCGGAGAGCGATCGTTGGCGACGAGCTCACCCGCCGCGCGCAGGGACTCGATCAAGATCAGAGCCTTGCCCCCAGGGGCGGCGCACAAATCGAGCACCCGCTCCCCCGCCTTCACGTCGAGGCTGAGCGCCGCCCAGACGGACGCCGCGTCGAGGACGTAGTACCGCAGGAGCCCCGCCTCGTCCCGATCGGGGTTGCCCCCGTCGTAGCGGCAGCAGCCGGGGATCCCGACGGCCCCAGCGCCCGCGTCGTGGACGTGTGCCGCGAAGCCGTTCCGACGTGCGACTGGCGCGGGGCGATCCAGCAGCGCCGCCCGCAAGCGCGACCACTCCGTACCGAAGGCGGCGCCGTAGTACGCCTCGAAGCCCTCGGGCCCGCGCAGGGCCTCTCGCCGCTCCTTCGCCAGACGACCCGCTTCTCCTGGCTCTGCCTCGAAGCGCTGCGTTTGCTTCCCGGCGAACGTCTGCGCTCAGCGCATGCCGAGCAGGAACTGCGCGACCTCGAACCGCCGGCTCACGTCCAGCTTGTGGAAGATCGAAGCCACCTGGTTGGCCACGGTGCGCTCGGCGCTCCCCCGTTGGAACGCGATCTCGCGGTTGCTCAAGCCGTCGCACACGAGCCACGCCACGTCGGTCTCCGCCACGGAGAGGCGAGTCTCGATCTCGGAGCGCGGCGGGATGCCGCAACGCAAGCTGATCAGGCGAGCGCCGCCGTACTCCACCTCCGCCATGGTGGCTCGCCCACCACGCCCGAGCTCCACCTCCGCGAGCACGCGCCACAGCTGCAGAGCCGGAAAGCGCGACTCGAGGCCGAGCTTCGTGAGCCCGTTGCCGAGGTGACCGCACACGCACTGGCGCGTGATGCCCAGGCTCTTGGCGAGATCCCGATCCGTCTGGCCAGCCATCAGCTGCTGGACCACCTGTCGCTCACGGGTGGTCAAGACGGCCGAGCTCTCCTCGATGAGAACCCGCAGCTCCGTGTCCCGGCGCTCGACGTCGACGGCGCGCCAATAGCCATCGAGCAGGCTGAGGCGGTTGAGGCGCCCTGCCTGATGCACCGCGTGGTGCTCCACGGCCGCCGCGGCGCCTCGCGGAGAAACCCGTGAATGGGAGCCGACGGCGACATCGGGGGTCCGCTGGGGCGCGATGGGAACGAGAGATAGCTTTTCGAGAGGTTTACCAGCCATAGAGCTACCAATTGGCCATTAAACGCGATCCACCCATGGAACGCTAGGACTTCCTACCGAATCCAGCCGAAAAGTCACATCCCAACGGAGCAGAACGTCACCTCTGGCTCGAGGGGACACAAACGCGCACTCATGCTGAAACATTTCAGCAACAGCGCATGTGCTCGCGCCAGCTCGGGGGCGACTCATCTTCCGGATCCTCCTGGCTTCGCGACTCCTACTGGTCGGGTGGGAGGTTTCCTCCCCGGTAGATCCATCGGGTATCGCGACCCCCACGGCGCCGTGTGGTCCACGGGAATACAGGAGAGCACCTGGTGGGCTCCCCTCACGGCGCGCGACCGCTCCGCGAGGTCGATCACTGGTCCGCCACCGGCGACGAGTCGTCGACCAGGGGCGATGGAATGCCTCACGGGATCGCCGCCGTGAGGAGGACTTGTAGGCGGGACAGGGCTCGAACCTGCGACCCGCGGCTTGTAAGGCCGCTGCTCTACCAACTGAGCTACCCGCCTGAGTGTCGAGCCCCCGAAGCGCCGGGCCCCCGCGCCGAAAAGACGCGACGGGGGACGGGCCAGGTGCCGCCAGAGCCGTGGCTCTCTATCCCGCTTTCGCCCGCTCAGCAACAGAGATGGGAACGGGCGGGCCATGGGACGAGGCCCATGCGACAGGCCCATGCGACAGGCCCATGCGACAGGCCCATGCGACGGGCCCATGCGACGGGCGCGGCGCACGGCACCTTGCGCGGCACCTGGGGCGCCGCGCAAGTTCACCGATGCCTCCGCTCACACGGCGGGCTGCTCGGCGGGGGCGGCGGGCGCCACGGGCGCCGAGTGGTCCGGGGGCTCCTCGCCGTCGTCCGGGTGCCCTGGGTTGCGCAGCCGGGCGTCGACGTACTCGAGGACGTTGTCCGGCCGCGGGCCGAAGAGCGACTCGGGAGACTCGAGGTCCAGCGCCTCCCGCAGCACGTCATCCATGTGCTCCACGAGCACGAGCCGCATCGCGCGCAGCACGCCCCGCGGGACCTCCTTCAGGTCTTTTCGGTTCTCCTTGGGGAGCAGCACCGTGCCGATGTTGTTGCGGTGCGCCGCGAGCAGCTTCTCCTTGAGGCCCCCGATGGGCATGACGCGCCCGCGCAGGGTGATCTCGCCCGTCATCGCGACGTCGTGGCGGACGGGGATGCGCGTGAGCGCGCTGGCGATGCTCGTGGCCATCGTCACGCCCGCGCTCGGCCCGTCCTTGCGCACGAAGTCCGGGAAGTGCACGTGCACGTCGATGGTCTGGTAAAATTGATCTTCGAGGCCGAGCACCTTGGAGCGCGACCGGATGTAGCTCATCGCGGCCTGCGCGCTCTCCTCCATGCCCTTCTCGAGCAGGCCGGTGATCACGAGCTTGCCCTTCCCCGGCACGACGCTCACCTCGCAGTCGAGGATGTCCCCGCCGTAGTCGGACACGCTGAGGCCGTGGGTGAGCCCGATCTGCGCGGGCTCGTCCTGCCGCCCCAGGCGGTACTTCGGCACGCCGAGATACTTGGGCACGTCCGGAGCGTCGATGGTGATCTCGCTCTCCTTGCCTTCCTTGACCACTCGCAGGGCGACCTTGCGACACAAGGCGGCGACCTCGCGGTCGAGGGAGCGCACCCCCGCCTCCTTGGTGTAGTGGTGGATCACCGCGCGCAGGGCGGGCTCGGTGATCTGCAAGCTGACGTCCTCGAGGCCGCACTCCTTCTTGTTGCGCGGCAAGAGGTACTGCTTGGCGATCTGCAGCTTCTCGAGCTCCGTGTAGCTCGTGAGCTGGATGATCTCCATGCGGTCTTGGAGCGGGAGCGGGATGCCCCCGAGGGTGTTCGCCGTCGTGATGAACATCACGTCCGACAGATCGTAGTCGAGGTCCAGGTAGTGATCGTTGAAGGTCTTGTTCTGCTCCGGGTCGAGCACCTCGAGCAACGCCGAGGCCGGATCACCGCGGAAGTCGGTGCTCATCTTGTCGATCTCGTCGAGCAGGAACACCGGGTTGTTCGTACCCACCTTCTTCAAGTTCTGCACGATCTTCCCGGGGAGCGCGCCGATGTACGTGCGCCGGTGGCCTCGGATCTCCGCCTCGTCCCGCACGCCGCCCAGCGACAGCCGCACGAACTTGCGCCCCGTGGCGCGGGCGATGCTGCGAGCGATGCTCGTCTTGCCGACGCCCGGCGGGCCCACCAGGCACAGGATCGGGCCCTTGAGCTGCTTCGTGAGCGCCTGCACGGCGAGGTACTCGACAATGCGCTCCTTGCACTTCTTCAGGCCGTAGTGGTCCTCGTCCAGGATGCTCTCCGCCTCTTCGAGGTCGAAGCGCTCGTCGCTCTTCTCCTCCCAGGGGAGGCTGATCACCCAGTCGATGTAGTTGCGCACGACGGTCGCCTCCGCGCTCGTCGGGTGCATCATCTTGAGCTTCTTGATCTCCTTCTGGACCTTGGTGCGCGCCTCTTCCGTGAGCTTCTTCTGCTTGAGCTTGTCTTCGATCTCCTGCAGCTCGTTCTTGAGCTCGTCGCGCTCGCCGCCACCCAGCTCCTTCTGGATGGCCTGCATCTGCTCGTTCAGGTAGTACTCCTTCTGAGTCCGCTCCATCTGCTTCTTCACGCGGGAGCGGATCTTCTTCTCCACCTGCAGGATCTCGATCTCCGCCTGCATCAGCTCGTAGAGCCGCTCGAGACGCTGCTTCGCGTCCGCCATGGAGAGCAGACCCTGGCGGTCGACGAGCTTGATGGTCGGCAGGTGGGCCGCGATGGTGTCGGCGAGCTTCGACGGATCGTCGAGGCTCTGCACGCTCATCAACACCTCCGGCTGCACCTTCTTGTTGAGCTTGACGTACACCTCGAAGGTGCTCTGCACGCTGCGCATGAGCGCCTCGAGCTCGACGTCGTCGCTCGCCTCTTCGACCAGCGGCTCGATCTCTACGAGGAAGTACTCCCGCGCGCTCGCGTAACGCCGCGCCTTCGCCCGGTAGCGCCCCTCCACCAAGACCTTCACCGTGCCGTCCGCCAGCCGGAGCAGCTGCACGATGGTCCCGACCGTCCCGACGTCGTAGATGTCGTCGGAGGTCGGATCGTTGGTACGCGCGCTCTTCTGCGCCGCCAGGAAGATCTCCTTGTCCCGAGACATGGCCTCGTCCAGGGCGGCGATGCTCTTCTCACGACCGACGAAGAGCTGCGATACCATGTGGGGAAACACCACGATGTCACGCAGCGGGAGGGCCGGGAGCTGCTTGCGGGAGGGGGAGCGCGGATCGTTGTTGTCGTTCTTGAAGAACATGCGTCGTGGGCCTTGAACGCGGCCCCCGCTCCCGGGACGAAACCCAGCCGTTCGAGCTACCAGCCGCCCGAAGGCGCCTTCACTCGCAGGGGGTCCCTGGGGAGACGAGAGACCGTGGAGAGTCGGGGGACCGCAGAAGCTGCCGGGTGTTCCGGATCAGCTCTGCGACTGGACCCCAGTCCAGCACAGTTCCCGCTTCTTCGCACGAAGTGTCGCCCCTGCAAACGCGCGCTTTCGGCCTGCTCCAGCGACAACACTCGCCATCCCATCCGCGCTCCCCACCCCTCGCCAGTCGAGCCGCGGTGTCGCGACGAACGCCTCGCCCGGTGGCTCCGGCGCGCGCTGCCCCCATGGACCGATGCCCGGCCGCTCCTCCAGGGAGCAACCGGGCATCTCCGCGGTCCAAGCGCCGGACCGAGTCGCGTCAGCCGACGCCGGCTTCCTTGTGATACACGATGAGCGGCGTCTCGCCCTTGGCGATGGTGTCCTCGTTCACCACCACTTCCTTGATGCCCTCCTTGGACGGCACCTCGTACATGATGTCGAGCATCGCCTCCTCGAGGATGGCTCGGAGGCCGCGCGCGCCGCTCTCCCGCTCGAGCGCCTTCCGCGCCACCGCCCGGAGCGCGCCCTTGGTGAACTTGAGCTTCACCCCATCCATCTCGAAGAGCTTCTGGAACTGCTTCATCAAGCTGTTCTTCGGGGTGGTGAGGATGTCGATCAGGGCGTCCTCGTTCAGCTCGTGGAGGGTCGCGATCACCGGCAAGCGCCCGATGAACTCCGGGATGAGCCCGAACTTGAGGAGATCTTCCGGCTGCACCTCGGCGAAGAGCTCACCGAGCTTCATCTCCTTCTTGCCCTTGATGTCCGCGCCGAAGCCGAGGCGCGACTGACCGAGGCGCCGCTGGATGATGCCGTCGAGGCCCACGAAGGCCCCGCCGCAGATGAACAGGATGTTGCTGGTGTCGACCTGCAAGAAATCCTGCTGGGGGTGCTTTCGGCCCCCCTTCGGCGGCACGTTGGCGACGGTGCCCTCGATGATCTTGAGCAGGGCCTGCTGGACCCCCTCCCCCGAGACGTCCCGGGTGATCGACGGGTTGTCGCTCTTGCGGCTGATCTTGTCGATCTCGTCGATGTACACGATGCCGCGCTGCGCCCGCTCCACGTCGTGGTCGGCGTTTTGCAGCAGCTGCACGATGATGTTCTCGACGTCCTCCCCGACGTAGCCCGCCTCGGTGAGCGTGGTCGCGTCGGCGATGGCGAAGGGGACCTTGAGGATCTTCGCCAAGGTCTGCGCCAGGAGCGTCTTGCCCGATCCGGTCGGCCCGAGGAGCAGGATGTTGCTCTTGCCGAGCTCGACGTCGTCGGAGCCGAGCTTCGAGTCGATGCGCTTGTAGTGGTTGTGGACCGCTACGGAGAGCACCTTCTTCGCCCTGTCCTGGCCGACGACGTAGTCGTCCAGGACCGCCTTGATTTCCGCCGGTTTGGGTAGCGGATCCGAACCGGTCGAGGGTTCGTCCTTCTCCACCTCCTCGGCGATGATGTCGTTGCAGAGCGCAATGCACTCATCGCAGATGTAGACGGTGGGGCCGGCGATGAGCTTCTTCACCTCCTTCTGCGATTTCCCGCAAAAGGAGCAGCTCAGGTTCCCATTCGAGTCTTCTCGGCGTCGATCCAAGGTGCACCTACTGGTGGCTCATCGCCACTGCGGCCCCGCGAACGGAGCTTCTTCCGGATACGTTCAGAAATCTTAGATTTCGCATGCCCCCCTCGCAAGCGCTGCGCCCGACTTCTCGGTCCTGGACTTTTCCTGCGACTTCTCGTGCTCGGCTGCGTTGCCTGACCTGACCCCGTTCGCCGGGTTCGTTGACTGGCTGGGCTTGCCGGGCCTTTCGGTGCCGACCTGCGTGGCCGTCTCGATCCTGTCCGGGTCGAGGGCGGGCCCTCGGGGTTCTGCGTGATGATCGATCTTCGCTCCGGATGTCTCGTCGTCGGGCGTTTCGTCAGGCGAGAGCGGCCCCCACGCGCAGGACTGAAGCGAACTCTCAGGGTAAGTGTGACCCCTCGTCAGGGTTGGGCACGTGAAACCGAACGTCAAGGGGAGCTCCGGTGCCGCTCGACGTCCCGGCGGGCCGGTCGCTCCCTGCCCGCGCTCGCGCTGCGCTTCTGGTTTCTCGGGCTTCCGGTTTCTCGGTACTTCCGGCTTCCGGTTTCTCGGGCTTCCGTCTTCTCGCCGCAGGGATTTCCGCCGCAAGAGTTCGCGCCGCACCGACTCACCTCTGGCCGCGCTCCATCTGACGCTGCCGCGCCTGATCCTTGCGCCCGCGCTCTGCCCCACCGCATCGCACACGTCGCGGTTCCCCGCGGACGCACGCTGCGGCTGCAACCCCCGCGGGCGGCACACACCGACCGACAGGGGCTGCGTGGATGAGGGTGCGCGACGAGACCCCCTGTGGGGTGAGCCAGTGCCACCCCACCTCTCCGTGACAAGGAGCGTGACGAGCCTCCGAGGAGCCCGACGACCCGCCGGGTCGTCAGGGCTTCTTGTGCTCGAAGATCTCGTCGATGAGACCGTATTCCTTCGCCTGGACCGGGCCCATGTAGAAGTCGCGCTCGATGTCCCGGATGATGTCGTCCCGGTTCTTGCCGGTGGCCGACACCAGGATGTCCGTGACCACGTCCTTCATGTGCCGGATCTCGCGCGCCTGGATCTCGATGTCCGTCGCCTGCCCCCGCGCCCCACCCAAGGGCTGGTGGATCATGATGCGCGAGTGCGGCAAGGCGTAGCGACGCCCCTTCTCGCCCGCGCCGAGCAGCAGCGCGCCCATGCTCGCCGCCTGACCGATGCAGATCGTGCTGACCGGGCAGCGGACGTACTGCATGGTGTCGAAGATCGCGAGGCCCGCCGTCACGACGCCGCCCGGCGAGTTGACGTAGAGCTGGATGTCCTTGTCCGGATCCTCGCTCTCGAGGAACAGGAACTGGGCGATGATGATGTTGGCGACGTCGTCGTCGACCGCGCTCCCCAGAAAGACGATCCGATCCTTCAGCAGGCGGCTGAAGATGTCCCAGGTCCGCTCACCGCGGTGGGTCGTCTCCACCACGTGCGGGTAGATCACGCCCGCGGTGATGCGCTCGCTTTGTCGCTGGCTCTCCAGTTCGAGTGACGTGCGGCGGCTCTCCAGCAGGCGCATCGCATCAGCACGGGTCTCGGGTCGCTTCCCCATCGAAAGTTTCTCCTCTGTCGGGCGCGTGGCCGACGCTCTTCCTTCTCGGACCGACTATCCAGAACCCGGGGCCCCAGCACCAGGGCCCCAGCGCCTGGGGCAAGAGTGCCTCGGGAGGCAGCTCACTCTTCGGTAATGTTGGCCTTCGCCTCGATGATGTCCAGGACCTTGTTCTCGAGGATCATCCCCACGAGCATCTCGCGGCGCCGGGGCTCGGCGTACTCGGCCCGGAGCTTGGCCACGTTCTTGCCGGTCTGCTTGCTCAGCTCCGTGAGCCCTTCCTCGATCTGCTCGTTGCCGATCTGGATGTTTTCCTTCTTGGCGATCGCGGCCATGAGCAGGCCCGCGCGCACCTTCATCTCGCTGTCCTCGAGGACGCGCTGACGCAGCTCCTCGCCCAGCCCGCCGACCTGCCCGCCCTGGGACCGAGCGCGCTGGAGGATCTCCTGCTCCGTGATGCGCATCTGCCGCTGGACCAGCGTGGGCGGCACCTCGACGGGGTTCGCCTTCACCAGCTCGGCGACGAGGCGCTCCGCCAGGGTGTTGTCCGACTCTTCCTTCTTGCGCGCCTCGATCTGGCTCTTCAGGTCCGCCTCGAGGGCTTCGAGGGTGTCGAAGTCGCCCAGGTCCTTCGCGAACTCGTCGTCGGCGGCGGGGAGCACACGCTCCTTGAGGCCCTTGAGCTCGATCTGGAACACACAGGTCTTCCCCTGAAGCGCCGGGTGCGGGTGCGCCGCGGGCATGTCGACGCTGGCCTCGGCCTTGTCCCCGACGTTCTTGCCGAGCAGCGCCTGATCGATCGCCTCGATGAGCTGTCCCGAGCCGAGCTCGATCTGGAAGTCCTTCGCGCCCGCGCCGGGGACGACCTCGCCCTCGACGGCGACCTCGAAATCGATCGTGACCACGTCACCCGCCTGGGCCGGGCGGGGCTCCTTGGGGGTCTCGAGGGTGGAGTTGGCGCGACGCAGCTCCTCGAGCTCCGCCTTGACCTCCTCGTCGGTGACCTGGACCGCGGGGCGCTTCGCCTCGAGCCCCTCGTACTTGACGTCCTCGATCTCCGGCAGGACCTCGACGCGCGCCTTGTAGTTGTAGGCCTTGCCCCGCTCGAGGCGCGGCGTCTCCAGGGCAGGATCGGCGACGGGCTGCACTTTGTGCTCCTGCACCGCCTGCTGATACGTCTCGTCGATCAGCCGCTGAGCCACGTCCGCCGCGACGCGCGCGCCGTAGACGTGATCGAGCACCTGACGGGGCGCCTTACCGGGACGGAATCCCTTCACGCGCGCCGTCTTCGCGACGGCACGGAAAGCCTTCTCCACTTCCGTCTTGACCCTGTCCGCGCCGATCTCGACGCTGAGCTCCACCAAGACCGGGCTGATTTTTTCGACGTTGACCTGCATGGGAATTCGGAACCTGTGTTGAGCGCACGCTCTCGTCGCCCGCCGGCGAGCGGTCCATCCGGGCCGACCAGCGCGACGCCGACCGAGGACCCTCACCACCACCGCCGTGGGCAGAAAGGGATGGCTCAATGGCACGCGGCCCTGACTCGGTCAAGCACATGCCGGACGCTTCCTTCGGCCTCCGAGGACGACCGCCGCAGGGCGAAAAAAGACCCCCGTCCGGGAGGCAGCCCGGCGGGGGTCGAGGGAGGATGAAGCCAAGCAAGAAGAATGCGTCGTCAGTCGTCGTAGTCGCCCTCGGCCTCACGCAACGCGGCCTCGAAGGGGTCGAGGTCGAAGTCGAGCTCGCGATGCTCATCGGGCAGCTCGAGCTCATCGAGGCTCCAGCCGGCACGCATGCCGGGACGGAGGGCGTCGCGCTGGAAGTCGGCGAAAGATCGGTATCCGCGGAGGTTGGCCATGTGTTCGCGTTGGGGCAAAAGCCGCCTGGAAGGTCCTGGTAGGGTTAGGTGCTACTCACACCTACATGCGCGCACACAGTAGGCCGGAACCTCACCCGGTCCAAGAAACCGGCCGAGAGATCCAGCACTTCGATAGCTCCAGGGTACTGTCTGGCCTCCACCCTTTCCGGGTCACGGGAAGGCGGTCTAGGCTCGGGCCCCTTCCGATGCCCCGCCCGATCATCTTCGCCGTAGCAAATCAGAAAGGTGGCGTCGCCAAGACGACCACGGCCGTCAACTTGGCGGCCAGTCTGGCGGCGGCCGAGCGCCCCACCCTGCTCGTGGACCTCGACCCCCAGGCCAACGCCTCGAGCGGTGTGGGCATCGCCCCGGGCACCGCGGAGCGCACCATCTACGACGCGCTGATCGGTGAGTGCTCACTGAGTGAGGTCATCCACAAGACCCCCCTCGCCTGTCTCGAGGTGGCCCCGGCGAGTCAGGACCTCACGGCCGTCGAGTACGAGCTCTTCGACGACGCCCGCGGGACACACCTCCGCCGGGTCCTGCACAGCCCCGAGACGGAGCGCTTCGAGTTCGTGATCATCGACTCCCCGCCGTCCTTGGGCGTGCTCACGCTCAACGTGCTCGGCGCCGCGGATCGCCTGATCATCCCACTGCAGCCCGAGTACTACGCCCTCGAGGGCATCACGTACCTGATGGCGACCGTGGAGCGGGTCCGCTCGACCTTGAACCCGGCGCTCCAGGTGGAGGGCATCGTGCTCACCATGTGGGATGGTCGCAATCGCCTCGCCCACCAGGTGGCGGCCGAGGTGCGCAAACACTTCCGAGTGTTCGAGTCGATCATCCCCCGCAACGTGCGGCTGAGCGAGGCGCCTTCCCACGGGGTGCCGGCGCTGCTCTACGACGTCGAGAGCAAGGGGGCCCAAGGCTACCTGACCCTCGCCCGCGAGATCCTCGAGACCCCGCGCCCGGATCTGGAGGCCATCGCCTGATGGGGAGTGCGTGATGGAATCCAGCAAGAGACCTGAGGCGAAGATGAAACGAATGGGACTCGGCCGGGGGCTCGACGCCCTCCTCCCCGCCACCCAGCCGCCGCGACCGCAGGCCAGCGCTGGCGCGAGCTATGGCGCCGGGAACGTCTTCACCTGCCCCGTCGACAAGCTCGTCCCGCAGTCGGGCCAGCCCCGCCAGCGCTTCGCCGACGAACGCCTGGAGGAGCTCGCCCACTCGATCCGGGAGCACGGGCTGCTCGAGCCGCTCGTGGTGCGGCGGCGCAAGGACGACAAGCTCGAGATCATCGCGGGGGAGCGGCGCTGGCGTGCCTCCCAGCGAGCGGGCCTCAAGGAGGTCCTCGTCGTCGTGCGGGACGTGTCGTCCGCGGACGCCTTCGAGCTCGCGCTCATCGAGAACATCCAGCGCGAGGATCTGGACGCCATCGAGTTCGCGGAGGCCCTCGATCGACTGATGAAGGAGCACGGCCACACCCAGGACGCGCTCGCCCAGAAGATCGGCAAGGATCGCTCCACCATCGCCAACGCGCTGCGCCTCCTGCGCTTGCCCGATCTCGTGCGCACCAAGCTCGTCCAGGGTGAGCTCACCGAGGGGCACGCCCGCGCTCTGCTCGGGGTGCCGGACGCTGCGAAGATGAACGACCTCGCCGAGAAGGTCGTCCGGGGCCGCCTCAGCGTCCGTCAAACCGAAGAGCTCGTCCGAGGCGCCAAGAAGAAGGCCGCGGGCGGCGAGACCAAGGGCGGCGCCGCCGCCAAGCCGGCGAGCGTGCGAGACCTTGAAAAGCGCCTGGAGCGCAAGCTCGGCGCCCGCTGCGAGGTCCGTGATCGCGACGGCAAGGGGGAGATCGTCGTGCGCTACGGCGATCTCGACGAGCTCGATCGCATCCTCGATCTGCTCCTCTGAGGGCGCCGTTTCGGAGCGAGCGCGTCCCTCGAGACGTCGACGCCGGCGCGGCTCCCGATCGGTGAGATCGAGAACCCGCCGGGGCCTTCAGGTCCGCGCCGTCCGCCGGTGCTGCGCGGTCCGCCAGCGCTGCGCGGTCCGCCGGTGCTGCGCGGTCCGCCGGTGCTGCGCGGTGGGGGCGACGCTCACTTCAAGTCGGCCAGGACCTTCTTCGCCGACGCCTCGATGGGCGTACCGGCGCCGAGCTCGACCGCCTTCTCGAGAGCCGTGCGCGCCTCTGCCTTCTTGCCTTCCCCGGCCAAGAACCGGCCCAGGTAGTAGCGCGCCGCGGCGAAGGAGCCGTCGAGCTTGACCGCCGTCTGATAGTCCGTCAGCGCGCCCGCCTTGTCCTCCGCGCCTTGACGACAGGCGCCGCGACGAACGTGGAGATCGGCGCTCGGGTTCTTGGCGATGGCCTTGTCCAGAACCTGCGCGCACTCGGCGAAGGACCGGAGCTGATAGAAGGTCGTCGCCACCGCGGCGGCGAACTCGGGATCGTTCGTCGGGATCTGCTTCAGCTGAGCGATCGCCTCGTCGCGCCGGTCCGCGGCGGCGAGGGCGGAGGCGTAGTTGTAGCGGAGGCCCGCGTCGTTCGACTTGGTGAGGGCCTTGGCGTAGGCGGCGAGCGCCTCGTCGGAGCCCAGCGCCTCGAGGGCGAGGGCGCGGTTCGCGAGCAACCCGGGATCGTCCGGTCGGTGCGTGAGACCGGCGTCGGCGGCTTCGAGGGCCCCGCGCGCGTCCCCTTGGTCCACCAAGATCGCCGACAGGTTCTGGCTCGCCTCCGTGAGCTTCGGATCGAGCTCGAGGGCGTCGCGGTAGGCGGCGGTCGCCCCCGCCACGTCGTCGAGCCCCTCGAGCGCGACGCCGTGATAGAAGGCCGCCTGGGGATCCGTCGGCTGCTCCGCGCGCGCCTGGGCGAGGATGTCCCGCGCCTTCTCGTAGTCCCCCGCCTCGAGGGCGCTCATCCCCTGGCGCACGGTGTCGCTGGAGGCCGTCGCGGCGCCGTCGTCCGACGACCCGAGCAGCTCCACGGGATCGGGAGACTTCGCCTCCTGTTGCGAGCCACCGCAGGCGCTCAGGGCCAGGAAGCCGACACCACACGCCAGCGCCACCCGACCCGACCACGAGGCCCCGCCCGCCCGCCGCCCCGGCGAGCGCATGGCCACCCCAGGCGCCGCTCCACCCATGGACGCGCCTTCACCGTTCCTGCTCCCAGCACTGCTGCTCGACATGCTCATCGTCTTCTCCGCTCGCGGTCGGTGTGCCCGACCCATGGGGCCGTCACCGACGGCCGTTACTCTTCGAACGCTCACGACACCCGCCCTCCACGCAGGGCGACGTCAACGCCCCCGCCCGGAGCCGCTGCCCTTGGGCTCGTCCTGCTCTGCGAGGCGCTCGACGATCTCGGTGATCCGCACTTTGAGCTCCTCGATCCGCGCGACGTCCGTGATCTTCCCGCCGCTGGCCTCCCGCACGTAGAACACGTCGGCGACCTGGTGCCCCTCCGTGTTGATCTTGGCCAGATCGATGGTGAGCCCCGCGCTCTGGATCACGTGGGCGAGGCGATACAGCAGCCCCCGGCGATCCCGGGTGGTCACCTCCAGGATCGTGTGATCGGAGGCGCCGCGGTTGTCGAGGCTCACCGCCGTGATGACCCCGGGCGCGGGCCGCTGGTACAGCGAGGCCGAGGGTCGCCGGGAGTCGACCAGCTCCTCGGACGTGAGCTCCTGGCTCAGCAGACGCTCGAAATCCCGCTCCACGCGGGGCAAGGCCTCGCGGACGGCGGCCGCGTCGACGCCGCTGCGAACCCAGAAGAGATCGAGCACGCGCTGTCGCCCGTGCGCGTCCGTCCACGAATAAATTTGCGCGTTCAGCACGCGCAGGCGGTTCGCCGCGAGGGCGGCCGTGACCATCGCGAGCAGGCCCGGGCGATCGTCCGCCACCACGCCGATCTCGACGTAGGAGTCGTCCTGCCCCATGGCCCGCGCCATGAAGCGCTGCGTCTGCGCCTGGCGCACGAAGCGAGAGTGGGCCACGACCGTTTGCGGTTCGTTGGCGTAGAGGTAGCGCTCCGGCACCGCCTGCAGGAAGTGCTCGAGGAACTCGCGCTCCCCCGGCTCCGGGCAGAGCTCCAGCACCGCCCGCCGGATTTTCTCCGCGCGCTGTTCGGTGCGGGGCGGCAAACCGTGGAAGGTGTCGACGGTGGCGAGATAGAGTTCATCCATCATGCGCGCCTTCCAGCTCGTGAGGGCGCCCGGGCTGGTCGTGGAGACGTCCGCCAGGGTGAGCAGGTACAGCTCCCGGAGCCCCTCCGGTCCGTGCACCTCCTGCTGGAAGCTCTGGATGGTCTTCGGGTCGTCGATGTCTCGCCGCGACGCCACGTGATACATGCGCAGGTGCTTGAGCACGAGGTGCTGCACCTCGACGATGTCGTGCTCCTGCACCTGGAGGCGCTCGAGGATCGTGCGGCTGAGCTCGAAGCCGCGCTGCGAGTGGTTGCGCCCGCCGATGTCCTTGCCGACGTCGTGGAGCAGCGCCGCCATGAACAGCACCTGCGGGCGGGCGATCTCCGCGGCCAGGCGCGACGCGAGCGGGTGCTCCTGGGCGAGCTCACCGCGACACAGGGCGCGCAGCTTGTCGACCGCCGCGATCGAGTGCACGTCGACGGTGTAGACGTGATAGATGTCGTGATGCACGCGGCCCACGACGGGCGCGAACTCCGGCACCATCGCGAGCAGCAGCCCCACGTCGTGGAGCTCCCCGAGCACCGAGCCGTCGCGGAAGCGCGTCCGGCGCACCGCGCGGACGAGCCTCCGAAACAAGCGAGCCGACTCCTCGTCGGCCCGCAAACGCTCACAAAACTCGTCGCTGGTGGTGGCCCGCGCCACCGCGTCCCGGGCGAAGCGAAACACGGGCAGCTCCCGGCGCACCGCCTCCGTGTAGAGCCGCAAGGCGAGCGCCGGCTCCTCCATGAGCCGGCTTGGGTCCTCGAAGGTGACGGCCTCGCCGAACAGCTTGATGCCGTTGCCGAGAAACTGCTCTCGTTGACGACGACGGGGCGGCGGCGCGGCGCGGGTGAGCAACGTGTCGCGACAGTTCGCGATCACGCGGGCGTGCCGGTAGTAGTCGCTCATGAAGCGCTCCACGGCGAGGCCCCCGGAGCCGTAGCCCAGCACTTGAGCCAGCTCCTCCTGGCGATCGAAGCTGAGGCGATCCGTGCGGCGGGTCGTGCTCCAGTGGAGCACGTTGCGCACCCGGAAGAGAAAGCGCGCGGCGGTGTCGAGCTGCTCGTACTCCCGCGGCAACAGAACGCCGAGGTTCACCAGCGCCCGTACGCCTCGCGCGCGCCAGCGCGCCAGCGCCGTCCAGTGGGCGATGTCGAGATCGCGCAACCCGCCCTGCCCGCTCTTCACGTCGGGCTCCAGCAGGTAAACCGAGTCGCCGAAGCGCGAGCGACGCTCCTCCGCTTGCTCCTCGATGCGCTCGAGGAAGCGGTGGATGTTGCCGCTCGAGAACACCGTGTCGAAGGCCTTCTCGAGCATCTTCGTGCTGGAGGCCTCGTTGCCAGCCAACAAGCGCCAATCGAGCAGGGTCGTCGCGGTGGGGAGATCTTTCTTCGCGAGGGCGATGATCTCCGCCGGGGTGACCACCTGGTGCCCAATGCTCAGCCCCGCGTCCCACAGGGGATAGAGCAGCGCCTCGGCCACGGGGGCCGCCGCCGCCGAGCTCGACGTACAGAGGATGCGCACGTCCAGGTCGCTCCGGAACCCGAGCGCCTCGCGGCCGTAGCTGCCCACGGCGGCGAGGCTGAGCTGCTTCCAGACCTTCTCCGAGCCGATGGCGCCGCGGAGTCCGCAGAACAACGCGCTCAGCAATCCGTCGAGCACCTTGCCCCACTGAGCGCTCGCCACCTGCCCCGCTTCTTCTCCCCCCGCGCTGATGAGCTCCTCGATGCCCCGTCGGTGTCGGGCCATGTAGTCCTTGATCTCCGATGCCAGGGTCGGAGAGTTCGGACGGAGGGGAGCGAGCTCGGCGGGGGCGGCCAGGGAGGTCAAGACCTCGGCGTTATAGCGCAAACCCTTTGGCGCACGAGCCGGAGTCCGACGCGAAGAGACCAGGAATCGACGGCCGGGCTTCCCTTGAACGACCGGCGCTCCGGTCGAGCGGACGGACCGAAAATGTGTCGAACCCGCCCCCACTGACGCACCCCGCCACCCCCGGGCGTGCTATATGTCTAGATTATGTCTGGTTTCCTCCTCGCCCGCCGCCAGATCCTGGTGGGGATCGCGGCTTGCGCCGCTCCGGCGATTTGGACTTCCCCGGCGGAGGCGACCATCGCCCGGGCCTTGACCACTCGGCAGCTCGTGCGGGCGAGCGGCAGGGTCGTCCGCGGCACCCCCGTCGAGCGCTTCTCCACCTGGGAGAACGCCCGCGGGCGCAGGCGGATCGTCACCCACACCCGCGTGCTCGTGGACGAAGATCTCGCCCGCCCCCACGACGAGCGCGAGGTGCTGGTGCTCACCTGGGGCGGTCGCGTCGGCGACGTGGCCCAGCTCGCCCACGGGGAAGCGGCGCTCCAGGTCGGGGAAGAGAGCGTGCTCTTCCTCACCGAGGAGCGCGGGGGTGAGCGACGGGTCACCGCGATGGCCCAGGGGCACTATCCCCTCGAGCGCGTGGGCAGCGACCTCGTCCTGCGACGGAGCCCGCAGCTGCCCGAACTGGTCGATCGCAAGGACGCGGCCGTCGATCGGCTCGTGGCGCGGCGCCTCGGCGACGCCAGCCGGCTCATCCAAGAGGCGCTGCGATGAGCGCCTCACCCAGGGCCCCACGCGCGCCCGTCGCGGGGCGATCGCTCCTCGTGGGTGGCCTCTGCGGTCTCGGGGCTCTGCTCGCGGCGACGCCTGCGGCCGCCTTCTGTCGGACGACCACGTGCGTCCCGGGGGAGACCTGTGAGTACGATCCAGCGACGGGCTGCGCGCTGACGGGGCTCCCCCTCGAGTGGAAGCGCCCCTGCGTGTCCTTCGGGGTGCAGCAGGACGCCTCACCGCTGCGCGGCATCAGCTACGACGAGGCCCACGGCATCATCGAGAACGCCTACGCCAACTGGCTCGCGTCGCCCTGCGAAGGAGGCTTGCCCTCGATCGACATCGCCGATTTCGGTCCGATCGCCTGCGCGCAGCCCGAGTACAACCAGGCGGGCCCCAACGCGAACGTGTGGATGTTCCGCGACGACGTCTGGGGCGAGGACGACGGGAGAGGGACAGCGGCCAGCGAGACGCCCAGCGGCACCCTGGCGATCACGATCATCACGTACAACCCGGAGACCGGCGAGATCTTCGACGCGGACGTCGAGATCAACTCCCTGCAGGTGCCCATCACCACGAGCGACACGGACGTGCAGTTCGATCTGGCGTCCATCGTCACCCACGAGGCCGGGCATTTCCTGGGCCTGAGCCACAGCCGCGTCCCCGACTCGACCATGCGCGCGGGGTACCTGCCCGGCACCACGACCCTGCGTCAGCTCTCCGAGGACGATCACGCGGGGATGTGCTCGATTTATCCGCCGGATCGTGAGCTCCCCGCCGGGAACTGTACGCCGCGTCACGGCTTCTCCAGCAGCTGCTACGAGGAGGACACCGGGTGCGCCGTCGCGGCCTCCTCCGCCATCGGGCTCGGGGGAGCGGGGCGCGCAACCTGGTGGGGGCTGCTCGCGGGCCTCGTGGGGCTCGGGGCCCTGAGCCGTCGGCGGGAGCGGGCTCGAGCCGCTCGCTCCTGACGGCTGCGCCAGCGCCCGGCGCCCGCAGGGGGGCCCTGTGCCCCCCAGGCGACGTCGTCGACGACTCAGGTCCTCGGGGGACGTTCGTTCCGACGACGGGCCGCGCTATGCCGCCGGGTGAGCCCGCCGTCGCGCGTCATCCGTGAACGTCCCGCCGCGCCTCATTCCGCGGGGGCCGCTTGCTGCGCTTGGGGCTGCAGCCCGGCGGCCTCGATGAGGTCCATGTCGTCGTTCTGGCCGGGGTTCGGCGTCGTGAGCAGCTTGTCGCCGTAGAAGATGCTGTTCGCCCCCGCGTACAGGCACAGGAGCTGCGCTTCGCGGGAGAGCTCCGTGCGCCCCGCGCTGAGCCGCACCTTGGAGCGGGGCATCATGATGCGCGCCAGGGCGATCATGCGCACGAGCTCCAGGGGCTCGACGGGCGGCAACGACTCGAGGGGCGTCCCCGGCACGCGGACGAGGGCGTTGACGGGAACGCTCTCCGGGTGCGGATCCAGCTTGGCGAGTTCGATGAGCATGGCGCAGCGATCGTCGATCCCCTCCCCCATGCCGATGATGCCGCCGGAGCACACGGTGATGCCCGCCTTCCGCACGTTGCTCAGGGTGGCGAGGCGCTGCTCGAAGTTCCGGGTCGAGATGATCGACTTGTAGAAGTCCTTGGAGGTGTCGAGGTTGTGATTGTAGGCGTCGAGGCCCGCCTCCTTGAGGCGCTGCGCCTGCTCCTCGGTGAGCATGCCCAGGGTCACGCAGGCTTCCATCCCGAGGGACTTCACCCCCTTCACCATCTCGACCACCCGCTCGAAGGCGGGCCCGTCCTTCACCTGACGCCAGGCCGCGCCCATGCAGAACCGCACGGCGCCGTGCTCCTTGGCGCGGCGCGCGGCGTCCATGACCTCCTCCAGCTTGAGCATGGCCTCGCCCTCCACCGCCTGATGGTGGGACGACTGCGGGCAGTAGGCGCAGTCCTCGGGGCACCCGCCGGTCTTCACGCTCAGGAGGGTGCAGAGCTGGACCTCGTCCTTCGGGTGGTGAGCGAGGTGCACGGCGCGAGCGCGATCCACGAGCTCGAAGAGGGGCAGGTCGTGGATGGCGCGAGCCTCGGCGAGGCTCCAGTCATGACGAAGCTGGGACATCCCGGCCGGTTTAGCCGGCGGCGGTTTCCACGTCCATACCGCGTGGTTTCCGGCGAGCGCCCCATGACGATCGTCATTGGCGGCCGCGCGCCGACGGATCCAGCCGGCAGACCGTAGCCCGCGGCTCACCGGCCGCGGCCGCGTCTCCTTACTCTCCGGACACGTGGGGGCAACTCCTCCCGACGTGACGCCTCGGCTAGGCCGGACGCTCGAGGCCCCCGGGAACCTCCCGCACTTGCGTCCTCCGGCTCAGAAGCTCATCGCCGCTCGCGCGGCCTCGATGGACAGGAGCCCCTGCTGGACGAGCTGTTTGATGTGCATCTCGAAGGTCTGCATGCCGTACATCGAGGCGCCGCCGGTCATGAGCTCCTTCAGGGAGGGGTTGCCGGTGGGGCGCTTGATGCTCTCGCGCACGGAGCCGGTCCCGACGAGGACCTCCGCCGCCAGGACCATCCCCTGGCCGTCGCTGCGCGGGAGGAGCCGCTGGGCGATGATCCCTTGGAGGGAGTCCGCGAGCCGCTCCCGGACGTCGGCGCCGCCCCCGGCCAAGGCGATGACGCGGTTCATGGTGCGCGCCACGTCGGGGGTATGGAGGGTGGAGAGGACGAGGTGTCCCGTCTCCGCGGCTTGTAGCGCGATCTCCATGGTGTCCGCGTCGCGGATCTCCCCGACCTGGATGACGTCGGGATCCTGGCGCAGGGCGGCGCGGAGCGCGCCCGCGAAGCTCTGGGTGTCGAAGCCGATCTCCCGCTGGCTGATGGAGCTCTTGCGGTCGGTGTGGATGAACTCGACCGGGTCCTCGATCGTCACGATGTGCCGGGCGAGGTGGGCGTTCATGTGATCGACCATGGCGGCGAGGGTGCTGCTCTTGCCGGTCCCCGCTGCGCCGACGCAGAGCACGAGCCCGCGGTCTTTCTCGGCCAGCGCCCGGCACGCCGCGGGCGCGCCGAGCTCGTCGAGGGTCGGCACGCGCAGGGGGACCACGCGCAGCACGATGGCGAGGCTCGCCCGCTGTCGGTAGACGTTGACGCGGAAGCGACCGACGCCCTCGACCTCGTAGGAGGTGTCGTACTCTTGGAGGCGCGGGAGGTTCGCGAGGATCTCCGGATCCGCGACGATGTGCTGCACCACCGCTTCCGTGTGCTCGGAGCGGAGCGGATCGATGCGGAAGAAGATCAGGTCGTCCCGCACCCGCGCGCCCGGTGGCTGCCCCACCTTCAGGTGGATGTCACGGGCGCCCGCTGCGATCGCCTTCTGCAAGATCTGATGGAAGTAGCCGACCGACGCATACGGGTTGTGCTGGGCTTCGCCCGAAGAAAACATTGCCCCCGGATGTTACCCTCAGGTCGCCCCCCACGGCAGGCGGCGCCCCACCGGAGGCATCCCACCAAGCCCACCAAGACCTACCGAGTGGCGGAGGGA
>Ga0207873_1000086_pt1 | contig 96076 bp, 73 predicted proteins | sample BGWIniCompost_FD_187373 | JGI IMG/M metagenome (GOLD analysis project Ga0207873, IMG submission 187373) | Cellulose adapted compost microbial communities from Newby Island Compost Facility, Milpitas, CA, USA - BGW Initial Compost (SPAdes)... ... | reverse complement strand
GCGATCTTCTGGTCAAACTGGCTCCACCTCCGCGCACGGCTCGGGCACACGGCGACCCTACCGGTGGAGCAAACGTTCCTCACGGGCTACAACGTCTCGGGGCACGCGTTCGTCCGGGTTCTGGGCAGGGGCTCCCTCGAAGTGCACGAGAGTCGCCCGGTCCTGGACATCGGGCTCGGATACACGACTTGGTTTCTCAACACCGCGCACGGCCCAGACGGCACGATCCGCCGCGACCACGCAGGCTGGTGTGGACGGTCACATCACGACGTGCTCCTCGTCGCGCTTCGGTTCGGTGCGGAGCACGGCGTCTCGCTACAGTGAGCGGCGTGGGTGGGGCCTGGGAGCGGCGGCCCTGTTCCCGCATCGCCGTGTTCCTGCACCGCCGTGTTCCTGCATCGCCGTGTTCCTGCACCACCCTGTTCCCGCATCGCCACGGGGAAGAAACCGAGTCCTTCCGGGGCGGTTGGAGCGCGGGGGGGGCATCGCTTGCCGGGCCTTGGAGAGGCCGCGCGGAGAGCTTAAGATCGCGGGACGGGGCTCAGCGGGCCGGGCAGGAAGAACCGAACGATGGCGCGAGCACTGCGACCGAGATCCACGTGGCTTCCCATCGTTTCGCTCGCGCTGGCGGCCTGGTCTCTGGCCAGCTGCGGAACGAAGGAGCGCAACTTCGCGGCGGGTACCGGTGGTGGTGCCGGCCTGGGCGGAAGCAGCGGCGGCACCGATGGTGGGAGCGGCTCTGGAGGCGGAGGCCCCGGCAACTCCGGGGGCAGCGGAGGCCAAGGCGGCGAAGAAATCGCGACCGGTGGGGCGGGCCCCGCCAGCGGCGGAACCGGCGGGTCCATGGAGCCCGAGTCCATCACCTGCGGCGAGACGGAGTACGCCACGCCGACGAAGGGCGCCTGGGCTTGCGAAACCTTCGATGGTCCGTGGCCGCCGGAAGCCCCCTGGAGCTTCGCCGCCTCCACGGGCGACCTAGTCATCGTCGACGACCTCTTCTTCTCGGCTCCCAACTCGATGCGCCTGAGCGTCCCGAGCAGCGACAGCCCCGACGCGAAGCTGAGTTGGTCGAACACGGCGGGGGGCGACATCACGGAGCTGCGCCTGGAGCTCGAGCTCATGCAGAACTCCACGCCCGCGGCGCCGCCGCCCTGGAGCGAGCCGCTCACGATCGCCTGCGTGGACTTCGGACAGACGGAAGGTTGTCTCCTCTTCCAGTGGGGCAACGGCGGCTACGGCCTGCGCATCACGAACTATCAGACGATCCCCCAGAGCGAGGACTGCGACATCCCCGGCGCGCCCACCACCAACTCCTGGACCCACGTGGTCCTTGCCCTCGACGCGGCGGGCGACCTGACCTTCGAGCTGGAAGGTGAGGAGCCCGTGGTGTGTTCCCGAGGGTCCGGAGTCGTCGGCACCGTGGCGTCCGTGTGGGTGGGCATGGAAGGGGACGACGCGAACCGGAGCGGCTACTCGCCGCGCCTGGACGACGTGTTCGTGCGCGTCACCCGAGAGTAGGTAGCCAGGAGGGGCCAGGACTCGGAGGCCAGGACTCGGAGGCCTGACCCTCGAGGGCGGCGGGCGGCGCCTTGAGCCGCACCGATCCCGCGTGCGAGCATGCGCGACCATGGATCCCCCGCGCTCCTCGCCTCCGCATCACCGGAGCGCGCTCTGCTCTCGGGCGCGCTGTCAGTGCGCGCTGGGCTCTCGGGCGCGCTGTCAGTGCGCGCTGGGCTCTCGGGCGCGCTGTCAGTGCGCGCTGGGCCGCGGCGCGGTGATGCTGCTCGCGGCGGTCGTGACGGCCTGCGCGGCCGGCCCCTCGGAGACGCCCTCGGCGCCGCTGACCACCAGCTCCGCCGACGACGCTCTCCTCACCTCCCCGGAGCCAGCGCCCCCTGCCGCCCACCTCGGCACCCGATCCAGCGAAACGAAGCCCAGCGAAACGAAGCCCAGCGAAACGAAGCCCAGCGAAACGAAGCCCAGCGAAACGAAGCCCAGCGAGCCCGGCTCCGATCACACCGACCCCGACGGCACGCAGCTCGCCGCCACGGAGCCCACCCCAGCGTTCGCCGCCACGTACGGCGACGACCCACCCCCGAGCGCTTCCCCGGATCCTCCCTGCACCGCTGGCCCCGCCCCGACCTTCCTCGAGCCGAACGGGCCCCGGAAGCATTTCTCCATCCACGGCTACGTCGCCTACGATCTCCCCATCGAGCGTATCGTCGCGGGACAGCGCCGGATCCACTGCCTCCGGATCGGCTGGCCCGCGGGCAACGTCAACAACGAAGGCGCGCCGTCGAACGTGGCGGACCGCATCGGACCGAGCTGGTTCCGCGCCCTGGAGAACACCCTGGCCCGCGTGCCGTGGCACCACGTGCAGACCCTGCAACGGGTGATCATCGACAATCGCCCCAAGGAGCACGGCATCGCCCCTTACAATCGCCGCAGCCCCGACGACGCCCGCGACGGGCGCACCATGTGGCTGCACGAGCACCTCTTCCTCGATCCGAACCACTGGGGCCACGGCAACCACGGCTCCTACTGGAGCTATCACATCAACGACGACGGGAAGACGTTCGCCTCGCTGCCCCCGGACCACACGGCGTTCAGCCCCGTCCTCCTCCACGAGCTGGGGCACCTGGTCATGTACAACGTCGTGAACGGCGGCAGCAGCATGTACGACACGCCCCGCTGCGCCCACACCTGCGGGGATCGGGGCACGTGCTCGGAGATTTCTCAGGCGGAGCGGGAGGCGGGCTGCGTCAGCCCCTACTGCATGCCCTTCCGGTTTCCTGCGGGCACCGAGAACTTCGCCGAGCAGTATCGGTTCCATTACCAGAGCGCCATCACGCGGACGTTGCTGCGCCGTCACCGCGCGGGCTGCGCCGACCTCCTGGAGGACCAGGATCGCCTCGGGCCCGAGCCGCACCTCGCCCCCTGGGAGCAGGGGTTGCCGGAGAGCGACTACCGGCGGAGCCTCTGGAAGAGCTGCCAAGGGCGCGCCTGCAAAGACTTTTGACGAGCCCCTTGCCAAGCCTGGGCGTCCCCGAATAGTCGAGAGTCATGCTGATTCGCCCCCTCGCTTGGCGACGCCACGGCTCCTACGCGCTGCTGTTGCTTGCCTTCTCCTGCGGCAGCGACGGCGGAACGGGGCCCAGCCCAGACCCCGCCACCTGCGACGACGGAGCTCGCAACGGGACCGAGACGGACGTCGACTGCGGCGGTGACGGCTGCGAGCCCTGCGCTCGCGGGAGCCTCTGCGACGCGGACGACGACTGTGAGACCGGCTCGTGCCGTGCCAACCGCTGCGTGTCACCGCCTTCCTGTAGCGACGGCGTGCGCAACAACGGCGAGACGGGCATCGACTGCGGCGGTCCCGAGTGCGACGAGTGCGAAGTGGGCGGCCCCTGCAATCGCTCGAGCGACTGCGAGAGCTCCCTCTGCGTCGCCGGCCGCTGTGCGCCGGCCGAGTGCGGCGACGGGGTCCTGCAAGAGGACAACGACGAGGAGTGCGACGACCGGGTCGCCAGCGCCGAATGCAACGCGGACTGCACCCTCAGCGCCTGCGGCGACGGCATCCTCAACACCGCGGCGGGGGAGGAGTGCGACGACAGCGGCGAGACCGCCGAGTGCAACGTCGACTGCACCCTCAGCGCCTGCGGCGACGGCGTCCTCAACACCACCGCCGGCGAGGAGTGTGAGCCAGGCGCCCCTCGCTGCCTCGCGAATTGCCGCTGGGGTCTCGACGGGACGTTCGGAGACGAGTGGGAGCGGCTCGCGGACCCGCCCACGGAGCTCCCCTCCCTGCCGAGCTTCCACTACGCGGATACGCCCTACCTCTACGACTTCCGCGCGAACATGCGCTACGACCTCGAAGCGGACGAGTGGCAGCCGCTCCAGGAGACCTTTCCCGTCCCCGGCGACAACTACTGGACGAACGGCGCGGTCGCCCGCGACGGCCTGTTCGTCCCGCGCCAAGGGCGGATGTACTTCTGGAGCTTCGAGGACGAACTCTGGTCAGCGGTCGCCGAGGACATCCCCAGCGGCTCCCCCGCGCGGGGCGCGGCCGTCTTCGATAACGACGGGCAGATCTGGTACCACGGCCCGGAGTCTCCCGACAGTCCTTCCGATGGCCTGCTGGTCCGCTTCTCTCCCGACACGGGGGACTACACCCTCTTCCCTCACCCGTATGGTGTGCCTCTCGAGACGCGCGTCGCTTACGATCCGCTCACGAACCGCATCGCGTTCGGCGGCCACTCTTCGACGTCGCTCGTGATCTTCGACATCGCCGACGAAGAGTTCACGACCAGCCCGCCCAACCCGGGCGGCCTGCTCCACAACAACAGCTGTCAGGATCGAGCCGGGGGCATGTACGCGGGCTCGACCGATTTCATGGCCATGTATCGCTTCGATTTCGTCGAAGAGACCTGGACGGAGCTGCCCCCGCTCCCCGCCCCGCACGACAACTACTCGAGCTGCGTGGTCTCCTCCGAGGGTTACCTCTACTACGCCTCGAGAGAATATGGCTTCTGGCGCCTGCCCCTCGGCCGGTACCAACCAGCCCAATGAAGAACGAGGGCGGCCCGCCGACCACGTGCGGGTGACCCGCCGTCGTCCGTGCGCCGCGGCGACGAGCGTGCGACGTCGGCGCGCCGCGGGACACCGTCTCCGGCGCCGCGCCAGTGCGTTTCAGGGCCTCGAGGCGAGCATCGACGTAGCGCGCGCGACAAACGCGCTACGTCGACTTCCGCTCATCAGGAAGGGATCCGGAAGGGATCACAGCGCCGCGGCCGTGATCGCCATCATGTACCAGGTGGAGTGAGGCAACCACTGCTCGACCCAGCGCCAGTTCTCCCAGCACTCGCCTCCGGTCATCCACTGGAAGCCGGACCCGTCGGTCTCCGAGCCCGTGATCCCGTTGGAGATGCCGCCGTCCAGGGTGCTGTGCTGCGCCTTGTGGCTGCAGTACGCGGGCGGATGATTGCGCCCGGTGCCCTGCAAGAACGACATGTCGAGGGGGTTCTTGCCCAGGATCCAGTCGATCTGATCGATGGCGTAGGTGACCTGCTCGCGCGAGGCCTTGCCCGGGCAGCCGTCGGCGGACGCCACCGCTCGCCCCCCGAGGAGCGCCGCCGTCGCCAGGGAGCCGAGGCGCGCGCTCTCCCCCTGCCACCAGTACCCCGTCTCGTTGTCATGGGGGATGAAGAAGCTCGTGCGCACCCCGCCGCCCGTGTTCACGTGCTGGCGCGCATACCCGTAGGGGTTGGTGACCTCGGAGGTCACGTCCAGGAGGTAGTCCAGGTGACGCTCCACCGTGTCGAGCGCGTTCCGTCGCTCCTCCGCGTCCGTCTCCACCTCGGCGTAGCGCACCAGAGCCACCACGGGCAGCCCCGCGTCGGCGGCGTGCCAGAAGGGCCGCGAGCCATCGTCGGCGATGAAGTAGCCCGCGCTGTGGAGGCGGCTCCGCAACGCGCTGGCCCGCGACCGGGCCGCCGTGAGGTACTCGTCCTTCTGCGTGGCCGCGAACAGCTCGGAGGCAGCCATCAACGCCGTGTAGTCGTCGATGACGTTCTCCTTGCCGTCGTCGCAGTAGCTGGTGTTGTGCTGCTGGAGATGGGCGAAGCCGCGCTCGGCCGCGGCCAGGTACTCCCCCGCGGAGAAGGATCCCGACGCGCTCCAGGACGCTATCCGCGCCAGCGCGGCGATGCTCATGCCGCCGCCCTCACGAAATGCGGCCTGGTACTCCCACAGCTTCGTCCCCTCCGAATCTCGAAAGGCGCAGATGCTCCGTTGGTCCAGCTCGCCCGTCCAGGTGTCGAACACGTTGATGTAGAAGTACCCGTCGGGATCGAGCACGCGGACCAGGTAGTCGGCGCCCCACAGCGCCTCCTCCTGCACCTGGGACTTGAGCCCCTTGGCCGCGAGGAGCTCTCCCGCTTCGTCGTGCACCCACGCGAGCGCCCACGCCGTGAGGGGGATCTGCTGGGGGTTCATGAAGTTCGCGTAGGACAGGTGCGACAGGTACTTGGAGATGTCCCCCGAGGCGTCGTACCAGCCGCCGCGCACGTCATAGGAACCTCCGCTGTCCTCCTTGGGGATCGCGGCGTCCGCGGCCCACACGTCCGCCTCGTCCGCGCGGGAGCCGTTGAAGAACCCGAGGACGTCCGTGAACGTCGCGTCGAAATGGATGCGCGCGCCGATCCGGAACTCCTCCGATGTCTGCCCGTTGACGAGGAGCTGGAACGTGCCGTCCTCCCGCAGCGTCGTGAAATCCGCGACGTAGTGCTGCTGCGAGCTGCCCCATGCGTCGAAGGATCCGAGGGAGGTCAGCTCCCCCTCGTAGCGCACGCTCTGATCGCTCGCGCGGATGATCTGGAACGAGCTGAGGCTCCCGCTCGCCGCCACCACCGCTCGCTTCGTGCCCTCCGCGGCGTAGCCGAGGTGGTTGGTCCGCAGGGTCACCTCGATCGAGTCGTCCCCCTGAAGCTGCGCGGTGGCCCCCTCGGGGGCGGCGCTGACCTCCTCGTCCGCGGGCTTCGCGCATTCGCCCGCAGGCGTGTCGTTCTGCGCTCCTCCGGTCGACGAGCCGTTCCCTGGGTCGCCGGGGACGTTCATCTCACCTCCACTGGCGCTGCAGTTGCCCGTACAGGAGCCCTGCAGATCCTCCTTCTTTCCACAAGCGACCGCGACGATGCCCACGAGGGCAAGAGAAGCGAAGAGACGGCTAGTCATCGAAAGGCTACGCATATGCGGCGATGCTAGCGCTCCCGGGTCATGGGTCGAGGAACCGCGCCTTTCCGCGTGTTCGCCCGCTTTCATCGGGTGTCGGCGGCGACCAACAGGCGTTCGTGAGTGATGCGCTCGCGGCAACACCGTACTTTTCCCCTGTCGCTGCCTTGCGCCGCGATGCGCTCGCCTCGGACTTTGACAGCCTCGCGAGACGACCTCGTCGACACGTCGCCTCCGTCGCTGGCTCGACGTGCTCTCTGCGGCGGCGACCACCTGCGTGGAGCGCCGCGGCATCGACGATGCGCGACAGGCCCGGACAGCGCCCCTTCCGAAGGCGCTCGACCCCTCACTCCCTCAGGGGCCGAAGGGCGGAGGGCACGGTCGACGCAACAGGCAGCCGCGGAGAGCGCAGCGCCTCAGAGGGCCGCGTCCAGCGCAGGGGCCCGTGACGGCGACGCCTCCGAGCGGTGCGCCGCCTCGAGGAACGCGACGACGCTGTCCTCGTCGTTGGTCCCGATGACGTGATCGGCCACGGCGCGCACGGGCTCCACCGCATTGGCGACGGCCACGGCGACGTCCGCGTGCTCGAGCATGAGCAGATCGTTGACGTTGTCGCCGAAGGCCACGAGCTCCGCGCTGGGCGCGTGGGCTTCCCGGAGGCGCCGCATCGCGATGTGCTTGCTCGCCGCCGCGTGGTGGATCGTGAGCCACCAGTTGCCCGGGCTGTACTCGTTCTCGTAGCAGAACAGCTGCAGCTGCTCGCCGTAGGTTTCCGCCAGCTCGTCGCGGAGGGCCTCGACCCGCGGGCGGTCGGGGGCCATCACCGTGAGGCTCACCACCTGCTCGGCGAGGGTGTCGCGCAAGCGCGCGGTGCGGCGGAGGCGTGGGTCACCCGCCGCGCGTCGCCGCGCCTCGTACCAGACCATGCCCGCGTTCACGAGCTCGTCGTAGTGCAGGCAGTCCTCTCGACCGTCGTAGCTGCACACGAAGGGGCGCAGGCCCGTCCGCGTGATGCGGTCGAACACCTCTTCCCCGAGCGCCCGCCCCAGCGCGTACACCTCGAGGTGGCGGCCGGTGCGGTAGTCCGTGAGGAACGCCCCGTTGAACTCGATGATGGGCAGCGTGAACTCGAGGTCGCCGAACAGCTTCCGAATCGAGAAATGACTGCGCGCGCTCGCCACCGTGAACGGCAGCCCCTCCTGGAGCAGCTCCTCGAGGCCCTGGCGGGTGCGCTCGCTCACCTCCCCCGCCGAGTTGAGCAGGGTTCCGTCGAGGTCCGAGAGGTAGAGCCGGTGCATGGATCGAAGTGCCTTCCTTTCCGTCCGGGGGTTCGAGGCGCTGGCGGCGCGGGGCGGAGCAAGGCGCGCAAGTGTACTCATGGCCCGTCGGAGCGCCACGAACACCTCGTCTCCGATGGTGCGCGCCTGCCCGCTTCGGGCTAAATAGCCGGCCATGCAAGGTTTTCGCAGCCGCACCTCGACCCATGGGCGCAACATGGCCGGCGCCCGCGCCCTGTGGCGCGCCACCGGGATGGACGACTCGGACTTCGGCAAGCCGATCGTCGCCATCGCCAACAGCTTCACCCAGTTCGTCCCCGGCCACGTGCACCTGCACGACGTGGGACAGCGGGTCAAGAAGGTCATCGACCAGCACGGCGGCTGGGGGGTCGAGTTCAACACCATCGCCGTCGACGACGGCATCGCGATGGGACACGACGGCATGCTGTACTCGCTGCCGAGCCGCGAGCTCATCGCGGACAGCGTCGAGTACATGGTGAACGCCCACTGCGCGGACGCGCTCGTGTGCATCTCGAACTGCGACAAGATCACGCCCGGCATGATGCTCGCCGCGATGCGCTTGAACGTGCCGACGATCTTCGTCTCGGGTGGCCCCATGGAGGCGGGCGTCACCGAGGGGACCCAGGACCGCGACGGCAAGCCTTTGGTGCGCAAGCTGGACCTCATCGATCCCATGATCGCCGCCGGAGACGACGCGGTGAGCGACGGAGAGCTCCTCGCTCTCGAGCGCTCCGCCTGTCCGACCTGCGGCTCCTGCTCCGGCATGTTCACGGCCAACAGCATGAACTGCCTCAACGAGGCCCTCGGCCTCGCGCTGCCCGGCAACGGCACCATCCTGGCCACCCACGCCACCCGCTGGGAGCTGTTCGAGGCCGCCGCGAAGCGCATCGTCGAGATGGCCAAGGAGTACTACCTCGAGGGCAACGAGCGGGTCCTGCCCCGCGGCGTCGCGACCTTCGAGGCCTTCGAGAACGCCATGACGCTCGACATCGCCATGGGCGGCTCGACGAACACGGTCCTCCACTTGCTCGCCGTCGCCCAGGAGGCGGGCGTCGACTTCACGATGAGCGACATCGATCGCCTGTCGCGGGTCGTCCCCAACATCTGCAAGGTCGCGCCGGCCACACAGAAGTATCACATCGAAGACGTGCATCGGGCCGGCGGCATCTTCACGATCCTGGGCGCCCTCGATCGCGCTGGCTTGATCCGACGCGACGTGCCCACCGTCCATGGCCCGTCCCTCGGCGCGGCCATCGACGAGAACGACATCCGACGCCCCACGGCCACGGCCGCCGCCAAGCAGCGAGCGCTCGCCGCCCCCGGTGGCGTGCGCACGAACGTCGCCTTCAGCCAGGACAAGTACTACCCGGACGCGGATCTCGACGGCGAGACCGGCTGCATCCGCGAGAAGCAGCACGCCTACAGCCAGGACGGCGGGCTCGCGGTCCTCTACGGGAACATCGCCGAGGACGGCTGCATCGTGAAGACGGCGGGCGTCGACGAGTCGATCCTCGTCTTCAAGGGCCGCGCGCGCGTCTTCCACTCCCAGGACGCGGCCTGCGAGGCGATCCTGGCGGACCGCATCCAGCCCGGAGACGTCGTCGTGATCGTCTACGAGGGCCCCAAGGGCGGCCCGGGCATGCAGGAGATGCTCTATCCGACGTCCTTCCTGAAGAGCAAGAACCTGGGCAAGGCCTGCGCGCTCCTCACCGACGGCCGCTTCAGCGGCGGCACCAGCGGGCTCAGCATCGGTCATGCCTCCCCCGAGGCGGCCGAAGGAGGAGCCATCGGCCTGGTCGAGGAAGGCGACACGATCGAGATCGACATCCCCGAGCGTCGCATCCACCTCGCCGTGGACGACGCGACGTTGGCGGCGCGGCGCGCGGCCATGGAAGCGAAGGGCAAGGACGCCTGGAAGCCTGCTCGCGAGCGGGTCGTGTCCCAGGCCCTCCGCGCTTACGCGGCGATGACCACGAGCGCCGCTCGGGGCGCCGTGCGCGACGTGAGCCAGATCGAGAAGAAGTGACGGCCACCCAGTGACCGAAGCCATCGTCGTCGTCCTGGTCTCGGTCGCGGCCGGCACCGTGCTGGGTCTGATGCCAGGGCGACGCGCTGGCCTCCTCGGACCCATCCGCACCTTCGCTCTCACCGCGGCCCTGGGCGTCGTTTGTTTCCACCTCTTCCCGGAGGCCTTCCACGCCCTGGGCGGCTGGGCGATCGCGGGGGTGTTGTTGGGCCTCCTGGGGCCTCACTGGCTCGGTCGACTCGGCGCGCTGGCCTGGCGGGCTCGGCTCGATGGGGCTGGGCGCGACGGCGATCGAGCCTCCGATCTGACCCTCGAGGCGAGCTACTTCGGGCTGCTCCTGCACCACCTCGGCGACGGCGTGGCCCTCGGCGCCTACACGGGAGAGCTCCACGCGGGCCACTCCCATGGGGACATCATGGCGGCGATCACGGCCCACGCGGTGCCCGTGGTGGCGATCATGGTGCTCGCCTTCGACTCCGTGCAGGGGCGCGGCTCCGCCCTCTTCCGCGCCTTCGGGCTGGCGCTCGCGAGCATCGCGGGCATCTACTTCGCCAACTCCATCCCCACCGCCTTCGCGGAGACCTGGGGCGGCTGGATCACCGCGGTGGTCTCCGGGCTCCTCGTGCACGTCGTCACCCACGATCTGCTCGCCCAGAGCCCCACCACCCCGCGCGCCCGCACCCTCGACGTGGTCGTGGCGGCGGCCGGGTTCGCGACGAGCCTCATCGGCGGCAGTGGGCACCACCACGAAGACACGCCCGAGACGCAGGCGCACATCGCCGACGCCCTGCTGGCGCTCGCCCTGGACACGGCGCCCCTGCTGTTGCTGGGCCTCGCCCTCGGAGCGTTGCTCCAAGCTTTCGGCGCGAGACTTCCAGGGGCTCCGCCGGGCTCTCGGGGGGTGGCTCGTGGGGTGGGGGGGGACGCACTCCGCGGCGCGTTGCTCGGCGCCCCCCGGGCGCTGCCGTCCCAGCGCGTGCTGCCCCTCTCCGAAGCGCTCCACCGACGCGGCGCGGCCCCCGCGCTCGTCGCAGGGTTCCTGCTGGCCGCGCCCGAGCTCGGCATCGAGACCTTCGTGCTCAGCGCCCATTTCCTCGGCTGGCCCCTGGCCGGGGTGCGCCTCGGCGCCGCGCTGCTGGTCGCCTTCGTCGCCGCCCTCGTCGTCGGTGCCCTCGCCCCACACCCGTCCCCCGTGGATCCCGACGGCGCCGAACGCCCCCTCGTGGACGGCGCGAGCGCAACGGGTGCTCTGGGCGCGCGGTTCTTGCACGGGTTCGACACGCTCCTCCATCAGCTGGGTGCCTGGATGGTCCTCGGGGTCGTGGCCGCGGCGTTCGTGCAGGCGCTCGTTCCGGCGGGCGCGCTGGGTGGAGACAGGCCGCTCTGGTGGGACCTGCTGGTGGTCTCCCTCGTCGCTATCCCTGGCTACGTCTGTGCGCCCGCGGTGGTCCCCCTCGCCGCCGTCCTGATCGGCAAGGGCCTCTCCCCAGGCGTCGCCCTGGTCGTGTTGCTCGTGGGGCCGGTCACGAACGTCCTAGCGCTGCTATTTCTCCGGCGTGCCTTCGGGCTGCGCGCCGCCGCGGCCGCCCTGGGGGCCGTCGTCTGCGTGTCCTGGGCGCTGGCGCCTTTGATCAACGCTTGGGTTCCCGCCCGGGGCGTCGCGACGGAGGTCGCAGATGTTCACGGTCCCCCCTCCGTCGCGGTCATCGTCCTGAGCGTGCTCTGCGGCGCGGTGCTCTTGCGGAGCATCTGGCTGTCCGGAATCCGCGCCTGGCTGGCCGTGTTGCACACCGACGGCGCCACGGGCGCCCGAGGGCACGGGCACGGCCACCACCACTCCCACGGCGACCACCACTCCCACGGCAACCACGTGCGCTCCTCCCGGGACGCGCACCATCGAGAGGCCGCAGCCGAGCGCGGCGGTGACCCCGTCCACCGCGCGTCCTCTTGAGGAACTCCGGCAGAGCTCGCCCGTGGGGCCCGCGACGACGGACACGCACGGGCCGCCCCCGGCGCCGAAACCGGGGGCGCACGCGCGGCGAGCGGCCTGGTACATGGGCAGCGAGCAGGCCAGCGAGCAGGCCAGCGAGCGGGCACGGGATCGCCCTGGCGCGCTCTCCGAAACCGGCGACACTGGTCCCTGAATGGCAGAGCTCCGCTCCGTCGCCGTCGGCTGCGCCCTCTCGCTGCTCCTTCTTCTGACCGCGTGCTCCAAGGCCCCCACGCGCGACGAATCCATCCGCGCCACTGGCCCGTTTGCGATGGGCAGTGACTCTGACGCCGACGGCGCGGACGCCGACGCCCCCGCGCCCGCAGCCGAACGAGACGCGGGCCCAACAGGAGATCACGTCGTGACCGAACCGAGAGAATACGTCTTCGTCGCCAGCGGCACCTGGGGCCCCGCAGAGCCCGGGCACCTCACCAGCTACGCGCTCGATCGGGAGACAGGCAGCTTGACGCCAATCGATCGCAAACAGGTCGGCGGTCTAGCGTCCTTCGTCGCCCGTCACCCCGCGCTGCCGATCCTGTACGTCGCCGACGAGGAGCTCGGCGGCGTGCACGCGGTGCACGTCGAACCAGCCACGGGCAAGCTGACCCCGGGGGAGCACCGAGGCTCCTCCGGCAAGCCCGTCTACCTCTCCGTCGACGCCGCGGGGACCGTGCTCCTCGCCGCCAACTACGGCGAAGGCACCACCGTCGTGTTCCCGCTGGACCGCGCCGGCGCGGTGGGGGAGGCGGCGCACACCTACGCCACGGGAGCGAAGAGCCACGCCGCGCCGATCCGGCCGGGCACCTCCCACGTCTACGTGCCCAGCCTCGATCGGAACGCCATCGCCCAGTTCAGGCTGGCAGACGGCGCCCTCGTGCCCCTCACGCCGGCCGACGTGCCACAGACGGGGGGCCCGCGGCACGTCGCCTTCCACCCCGAGGGGCACCGCGCCTACGTCGTGTCGGAGCTCGGCGACGTCGTCGGGATCTACGCCGTCTCCGCCGCGGGCACCCTGTCCGCGCGCGGCACCGCGCGACGCCTGCCCGCGGAGCACGCCTCCGCCCCCGCCACCCACACGGGCGCCGACGTGCACGTGACCCCCTCGGGGCGGCACGCCTACGTGACGAACCGTGGCCAGAGCAACACCCTCGCCCGCTACGCCGTCACCGCCGACGGCGACCTCACGCTCCTGGGCCACGAGAGCACCCGCGGAGAGACACCTCGCAATTTCACGATCGAGCCCGCGGGGGAGCTCCTGCTCGTCGGGAACCAGGACTCCAAGAACGTCGCCATCTTCCGCATCGACGAGGCCAGCGGCGCCCTCACCCACCTGGAGACGACCGACGTCGGGGTGTCACCCTTCTTCGTTGCCCTGTGGCGCTTCGAGCCATGATCCCTGCGGCGCCAGGAGCTCGCCGGGCTCCACGTCGTCGCCGCTCGGCCGTCCCAGGAAGCGAAACACCACGAACACCAACGCGATCCCCGCCCCGTAGCAGAGGACCAGGGGCACACCGAAGGCGACGGGGAGGTAACCCAAGCCCAGCGCGGCCGCCATCCCCAGCAGCGCGTAGGGGAGCTGCGTCGCCACGTGCGCGAGGTGATCGGAGCCCGCCCCGATGCTGGACATCATCGTCGTATCACTGATGGGCGAGCAGTGATCCCCGAAGATCGCGCCGTCGAGCACGGCCGCCGCCGTGAGCACGAGCAGCATCTCCGAGCCCGTGGCGTGAGCGACGGGGAGGCTCACCGGGATGAGCATCGCCATCGTTCCGAAGGCGCTGCCCGTCGAGAACGCGATCAGCGCCGCCAGCAGGAAAGTGCCCACCGGGACGAGCACCGGGGCCAGATCGTCGCCCAGGAGCCCGATCAACGTCGGCCCGGTCCCGAGCTCCTTGCACACAGCGGCGAGCGCCCACGCGGAGAGCAACACCAACACCGCCTGGCCCCCCGAGCGGATCCCCGCAAAGAACGCCCCGACGGACTCCCGCGGGGACAGGACCCGCTCCAGGGCGGGCAACACCATGGCGAGCAGCGCCCCGACGAGAGCCGCGCGGAACAACACCGCCGCGTGGCTCGGGGTCGCCATGAGGGTCTGGGACCAAAACCCAGCGGAGAGCACCGCGCTCGGCCGCTCCGCCACGACTGACACGGCACCCCCGTCGATCAGGAACCCGCCCAGGGCTCCGACGAGGATCGTGAGGATCGGTAGGACGGCGTGACGCCCCCGACGTCGTTCCACGGGCACGCGGCTCTCCTCACCAGGCTCGGCTGCTCCTCGCGCGGCCGCCCCTTCGGGGGCGCCGCGCCCCGACGCCGCGTCTCTCGGCGCCGCGCGCCGCGCCGCTCGCTCCGCCCGCAGCATCGGCCCGAAATCGCGCCCCAGGATCGCGCAGGTGAGGGCGGCCACCAGCGCGAAGACGCAATAAAACCGGAAAGGGAGCGCCGCGAAGAGGAGCGCGTATCCCTCCAGCGCGAGCCCGAGCTCCTGCCCCACCTCCTGGAAGAGCCCCGCCTCGTAGCCCACCCAGGTGGACACCAGCACGAGCCCGGCGACGGGCGCGGCGGTGGAGTCCACCAGGTAGGCGAGCTTCTCTCGGGCGATCCGGTAGCGGTCGGAGAGCGGCCGCATCGTGGGGCCGACGAGCATGCAGTTGGCGTAGTCGTCGAAGAACACGAGGCAGCCGAGCAGCACCGTCGCCACGCGCGTGCTGCGCGCCGAACGCACCCACCCGCACACCCGATCGACCACCGCCTGGGCGCCCCCCGAGACCGTGGCGACGCGCACCGTCCCGAGCAGCATGCAGGTGAACCCGAGGACCTGGATGTGCCAGGGGCTGAACAGCTTGCCGACCAGATGCTCGCCGACGCCACGGGGCACCGCCTGCAGCCAGCCGTGGCGCAGCACCTCCCCGACGAACACCGCCGCGAGCAGCGAGAACACGAGGCGCCGGCTCGCCACCGCGAGCAAGGTGGCCAGCAGGGGCGGCACGAAGGACACGACCCCAAACGCCGCGGTGGCGCCCTGTCGTCCAGGATCGAGCCCGTCGGGAGCGGCGCCCGCGCCTGCCTGCCCGGTGAGCACGGCCGCGAGCGCCCACGCCAGGACGCCGAGCGCTGCGGCGCCCGCGACGAGGCGCCCGCCGTGGGTCCGCCACGAGAGCCAGGACGTCAGGGGGTCCTCGTTGGGCGAGGTGACAGGGGGTGAGGAGCTCGCAACGCCACGAGAGCGACCGTTCGAGGGAGGCGACGGACCGGAAGCTCCGGGAGGAGCAGCCTGGTTCCCACCCGGGCGAGCGTTGTACGCTCGCTGCTCATGATTACCGGCGCCCTCATCCCCGGCAAGCTGGACGATGCCTTGCGAGTGCTGACAGGTGCCACCACCCTCCACCCCGCCCTGTCGACGTGGCTCGCCGCGCGTTGGGAAGGCTCCCGCGAAGCGCTCCCGATCCCCGAAGGGGTCAGCCCGGACGAGGCACGACGCTGGTCGGAGGCGGCGGATGCCTTGGACAAGGGCCTGCCCGCGCTGACCCGATCGAGCAACGCCGCCGACCGGCTGGCCCCGGCCCTCCGGGACGACCGCGCCGCGCTCCTCTTTCTTTGGTGCACGAGCGTGGCCTCTCGACCGGACGTGCGCACCGCGCCGCTGCTCCGGCTCGCGCTGGCGCACCCCGAGCTCCGAGAGCGAGCCCTCGTCGCCGCCCAGGAGCGCCTCGTACAAGGCCCCCTCCTGGACGCGCTCGCCTGCGTGCCGCTGCTCGGCACCGGCGCGATCTTCACCCTCCCGGAGAACGCGGAAGCCCGCGCGCGCCTCGAGATCCTGATCTGGGAGGCAGGGGCGAGCGCGCTGCCCTTGCCCGAGCTCGGCGCGTGGCTCTGGCAGTCCGACGAGAGCTTCGACGTGCTCGTCGCCGAGCCGGCGCGGGGCTCGCTGCGTGGTCGCGTGCTCGCCGCGCGCTGCCTCGAGATCTGCGTCCCCGGTCTGCCGTCGCCCGCGGATCCCGCCCAGCTCGGCCGCGCGCTCCAGATCCTCCAACCGTTGATCCTCCACCCGGAGCCCCTTGTCTCCGTCCACGCGGCGCGCGCCCTCGGTCGACTCGCCGGGGCGGTGGAGCACCTCGAGGGGATGCTGCTCGACTGGCTCGGCGGAGAATCCCTCGTCCTCCGCAAGCGCGGCATGACGGCGCTGGCCTCTCTGCCGGCTCCGCGACTGCGCATCCTCGGGCATGAGCTCACGGCGCTCATTCGCCGGGGCGACGCGCAGGAGTGGGCCCTCCCCGCGGCCGCCGCCGGGACTCCTTACCTGTTCCACGAGGCGCGGGAGATCTGGGACGAGCTCGCGGAGCGGATCGCCGCGGGCGCGGGGGGCAGCGTCGCTGCTCGGGCGTTGGCGCGGGGGTTGGCCGCGTTGTGGCGAACGGGACAGCGCCAGTCCGCCGTGCGCGCTCCCCTCGAGGAGCTCCGGCAGATGGCGCGGCGTGCGCGCGCCGACTCCATCGAGGAGTGGCGGGACTGGCTCACGGTCATCGCGCTCACCGATCCCGTGGAGGGCGCCGAGCGGGATCCTTTGGACGTGGAGCTCGGCCTCGAGAACCTCGTGCACCTCGCCGCCCAGTACGACGACGAGGAGGCGGACGCGCGCGCCGCGCGCTTCGCCGAGAGCCTCTCCCGCACCTTCGAGGAGGCGCGCCGCATCGCCCTCGGGCAGGGCTCCCTGCGCCATCGCGCCGCCGGCATGAACGCGCTCGAGGGCTGCGCGCGCTCCATGGCGCTGCGCTTGTGGAGCCCCCAGCTGGCGACCCACCCCCGCGGCCAGGCGATCCCCGAGCCCGATCTCACCGAGACGTGGAATCTCCTCGCGCGCGCCCCCAGTGAGCTCCTCGACGAGCTCGCCGAGCGCCGTCGTTCGGGGACGGCGGGCGCCGACGACGAGGCCTTGGAGGTGTTGGCGATCCGCCTGGGCGGGTACGCGCTGGACGCCTGCGGCGCCGGGAGCACCCTCAAGGCAGGGCCCACCGCCCACGACACCTGCCGCTGGCTGCGCAAGCTCGAGGGCATCGCCGACGGCTCACGGGAGCTGCCGTCGCCCCGCCGCTCAGCCCTGCAGGCCGCCCTCAGCTCGGTGTTCTGGCGGCTCGTGGACACCACCCGGGGCACCGCCCTCGGAGAGGTCGACGACGTCGAGTGGCTCGGTCCCTTCGCGGCCTGGTGGGCCCTGGTGATCGATCGCCCCGCCATGCTGCAACAGCTGGCCACGGCCCTGCCCATGATCCAGGAGGGCGCCCTCGAGCGCTGCTGCGAGCTCGCCGACGCGATCCGCTCCGCCGTCGCCTCCGGCGCCGCTGGCGGTCGCTGGGCAGAGCAGGCCCTCGAGCCCCTGCGCCAGCTGCACGCCGGGCCCACCGAGCTCGCCGAGGCGCTGAACGCCCTGGCGACGAGCCTCGGTCGCTTCGATGGCTGCTCGGGGCGCACCCCGGAGCTGGAGAGCCTCTGCCTGGAGCTCGTCCTCGCCGCCGAGCGGCTCCAGAGCGCCCTGGCGGATCCCGTGAAGGCGCTGCACCCGGCGGCGCCCGCGACCGACGACTCCCTCGAGCGCGCGAGCACCGAGAACGCCCCGCGCATCGCGGCGCTGGTCGCGCGCGCCATCCGCGCCCGAGAGCTCGGCATGCTCGACGTGTGGTTCACGTCTCTGGGCCCGGTCACCTCCGCCCTCGTGGAGCACGCCATCCGCGACGCCACGGCGCGCACGCCCCCGCCCCCGCCCTCGCGCAAGAAGCTCCAGCCGGAGACCCTCGAAGGCTACGAGCTGGTCCGCCCTCTCGGGGAAGGCGGCATCGGCAAGGTGTGGCTCGTCCGCAAGCCGGGCGCCGATCGTCTGTTCGTGCTCAAGGTCCCCAAGCGCGAGGCCCTCGCCGCGGCCAGCGACACGGAGCGGGCCGGCATCCTCGCGTCCTTCGTGGAAGAGGCGAACGCGCTCGCCGGGATCTACCACCCCAACGTCGCCAACATCATCGATCGTGGCGTCGCCCAAGAGGTCCCCTTCCTGGTGCTCGAGCTCCTGATCGGCGCCGACCTCCAGCAGTACTCCGCCGCCCGCTTGCTCTCGCTCTTCGAGCTGCGGCAGGTCGTCTCGGACACCTGCGCGGGGCTGGCCGCCCTCCACGGCGCAGGGCTGGTGCACCGTGACATCAAGCCCGCGAACATCTGGCTGCGCCTGCCGCTCCAGGGGGGCGAGCGCTTCGCGCCGGAGCGCCACCGTGACCCGGCCCACACGCGCCCCCTCTCCGCCGTCGTCATCGACTTCGGCATGGTGCGGCCGATGCGGATCACCCCGGACGCGGCGGGGCGCTTCGTGGCCGGCACCCCCGGATACATCGCCCCGGATCAGGTGCTGGATCCCGTCGAGCTCGATGGGCGCGCGGACGTGTACGCCCTCGCGGGCACCATCTACAACGTGACCACGGGGCGCACCTTCTTCGACGACGTGACCTCACCGCGGGACCGCATCTTCGCCCACATGCAGAAGCTGCCCCTGGAAGATCCGGAGCGCGTGCAGGGATACCCCGCGGCGCTGACGAAGCTGCTCCGCGCCGCCACGGCCCTCGATCCCCGCGATCGTCCCACGCCCCTCGAGTTCGGCCGCGCCTTCGAGGCCTGCCTCTGAGACGACGCCTCTCGCGTGACCTCGCCGCGTGACCTGTCCTCGTCGACCCCGGTCGTCGACTCCATTCGTCGAAGCCGGTTCGTCGACGGGCCAGGTCGCGCGACGACGAGGTCGCCGAGGTCGCCGCGCGTGCTACGCTCTCCGTAATCGACGACAGCATGAGCCGTGCCGACGGGGGCTCCGCCCAGCGCTCACAATCCGCTGAGCGTGCGAAGCCCACCCGCCGACACGACGGCTCGCGGGGGCCCAGGGAGGGGACGGGGCCTCGGCAGAGCGGCCAGCCCAGGGGCGGCGCAGGGAAGCGGAGCGACTAGCTCGGTGATCCCCGGTACGGGACAGGTCCCCTCGAGGGTGCCGCATGACCCAACGGTGGCAGTTCGAACTAGGCGTGGCGCAGCTGGGGACGAGTCCGCTCGTGGCCACCGCGATCCACGACGGGCACGCGCTGCGCCCGTCGGTGCAAGCCAACATCGCGCTCGACGACGCCGCGCGTCTACGCGAAGAGGACCCGTACACCGCCCGCTGGCTCGACCTGAGCGACACCTGGGTGCGCATCGACCGCTCGCGCTTCGAGGTCGATCTCAACCGCCCCCCGGACTCGTGCGTGTACCGCGGCCCCGACGATGCGTGGGGCCTCCAGGTGTGGCGTGCTCCCCTCGCGGATCTCGAGGTGCGGGAGTCCCTCCACGCCTATCGGGATTTTTACGCCCAGGTGCGCTCGTTGCTCGAGCACCTCTGCGAGCGGTTCGGCGGGTTCGTCCTTTACGACCTGCACAGCTACAACCACCGCAGGGCGGGCCCGGGGGCGCCCGCGACACCCGCCTCGCTGGCTCCCGAGATCAACGTGGGCACCGGGTCTCTGGACGCACGTCGGTGGGGGCACGTCGTCGACACCTTCGTCGAGCGGCTGCGGAGGCACGACTTCCTCGGACGTCCCCTCGACGTGCGCGAGAACGTCAACTTCCGCGGCGGGTACCTCTCGCGCTGGGTCCATCGACAGTTCGGGGACAGCGGCTGCGCCCTCGCCATCGAGGTGAAGAAGTTCTTCATGGATGAGTGGTCCGGTCACGTCGACGAGCGGCTGCTCGTGGAGATCGGTCGCGCCTTGAAATCCACGACGGGCCCCGTGCTCGAGGTTGCGCTGCCGCCACCGCGGACGCGCCCTGCGCACGCTGGCTCCCCCCGCCGCCCCGCGGCGCCCCACGGGAGGTGAACGGGGTGGCCGCCTTCACGCTCCCAGCGCTCGATTCACCGACCCCAGTGCGCGTCAGCGCGGACTGGGGGCGGCTCCACCTCGATCGGCCGCTCCCCTGTCTGGGCGTCTGTCAGGTGTCCCAACGGGTCACCTCCTCGGACCGCACCCTCATCGAGGGGTGGCCCGCTTACCTGGTGTACTCCCAGCTCGAAGGGACGACGGAGGACGTCTCCTCGTCCCCGGACGCTGCCCTCGGCACCCGCGCGCTGGCGGTCCTCCAGCACGTCGCCCGGGAGCGCATCCGCCGCTTCGGCGCGTTCCTGGTGGTGGAGCTGAACCTCTTGGAGCACCCCGCTGGCGGAGCGACGATCCGCGTGCGCAGCCGCGCGCCCCACCCGGACGTCCTGGGAGCGCTCGCCTCCGGCCTCGAGCCCATCACGCGTCTCGGTGACGTACCCGCGCTCCACGTGCGGCAGCGCGTGGACCCCGCTGCGCTCCTGAGCCCACCCGCGTCGACGCCCGGCTACTGGCTCACCATCGATCTGGATCCGCTCCACTTCGATCCAGAGACGGGCCGCGCCTACCCGATGGTCGGGCGCGCCCTCGAGATCGTGCTCGATGAGGCCATCCGGGAGTGCTGGTTTCAGTTCCTGCGCCACCACACGAGCGTCCGCGTCCGCTCCGCGGCGGCCGTGGGACGCCGACACCTGCTCGCCCCCGAGTGGAGCACCGATCGGGCGCTGACGCGCATCAACGAGAGCTACGACTTTCTGTTGAACATCACGCCCACCAACTCCGTGGCCGCCTGGCACGAGTTCGAAGCGTCCGGCTTCGAACGCGCGCCGCGCCTCCGCTACCGCCCCGTCGACGTCGATCCGGAGGAGCTCCGCCGCGCGCTGTTCCAGATCCCCATCCACCACGCGGAAGATCCGACCTTGGCCCAGCTCTTTCGGGCCGAGCAGGAGGGCATCGACCAGAAGCTGCGCATGCTCGAGCAGCGCGACACGCCGCGCTTCATCTTCGACAGCCTCCATCTCTACGGGATGGTGGAGGACGAGCTCCTGCAGCACGCGTTGAACGTGCTCCAGACGGTGGAGTGTGCGCCCGCGGGCTCGCCCGAGCCCACCCTGGACGCCGACGAGTTCGCCCGCGTCGCCGAGGCGCGCCTCCAGCTCTACAAGGAGGAGCTGCCCGCCGTCACCTCGCGGGTCGAGGTGCGTGACGACGTCGCCTCGGTGATGGTCGCCCAAGGCAACCTGCTCGTGCCGGAGAGCACCCGCTGCCCTCTGTCTCGGGTGGAGGGGCTCCTGGCCCACGAGCTCGGCACCCACGTGGTGACCTATTTCAATGGCCGCGCGCAGCGCCTGAAGCTCTTCGCCTCGGGCCTCTCGGGGGCCGACGAGCTGCAGGAAGGTCTCGCGGTGCTGGCCGAGGCGCTCTTGGGAGCCCTCACCCCCGCGCGCCTCCGCCTGCTCGCCGGCAGGGTGCTCGCCGTGCATCGGCTCACCCAGGGCGCCACCTTCGTCGACGTCTTCCGCGAGCTGACACAGCAGTACGGCTTCAAGAAGCGCAAGGCCTTCGGGATCGCCCTGCGCGTCTTCCGTGGCGGCGGCTTCACCAAGGACGCCATCTACCTGCGGGGCCTCCAGACGCTGCTCGACTACCTGGCTCGCGGCGAGCCCCTGGAGATGCTGTTCGTGGGCAAGTTCGCCTTCAACCACATCCCGCTCGTCCGCCAGCTCCTCGAGCGAGAGATCCTGCAACCGCCCGCCCTGACGCCCCACCACCTGCGGCTGCAGGAGGCGCAGGACCGGTTGAGGGACCTGAAGCAGGTTCAGGAGTTGCACGGCCTGCTGCCAAGGAGGGCCGCATGAGCGATCGAAGCATGACATTGGGCCTCGTCGTCAATTCCATCGACACGGAGCGCGCCGCCTACTCGACGACGCAGCTGGCGCTGGCGGCGCTACGTCGGGGTCACCGTCCCTGTTACATCGAACTCGGGGACTTCGGTCATTCGCCCGACGGCGACGCGCAGGTCCACGTGCGCCGGGTCCCCGAGGGCACGTACCGCAACGGGGCGGAGCTCCTGGCCGCCGCGCGCGCGGTGCGACCCGAGCTCGCGGATCACGACGAACCGGAGGTCTTGTTCCTCCGCTACGATCCCGCCGACGAGATCCAGCACCGCCCCTGGGCGCAGTTCGCTGGCGTGCAGTTCGCGCAGCTGTTCAGCCGACAAGGCACGCTGGTCATCAACGATCCCTTCACCTTGAGCGGCGCCGTCAGCAAGCTCTACTTCGAGGGCTTCCCGCGCTGGATGCGCCCGCGCACCCTGATCACCCGCGATCGGGCCGAGGTGAAGGCCTTCATCCGCGATCTCGGGGGCTGCGCGGTGCTCAAGCCCCTGCAGGGCTCGGGCGGGTGCAACGTGTTCCTCGTGGAGGCGGGCAGCCGCAACGTCAACCAGATCATGGATGTCCTCTCCCGCGACGGTTACATCGTCGCGCAGGAGTATTTGCCGCGGGCGGCGACCGACACTCGGGTGCTGATGCTGGAGGGCGCGCCGCTGACCTGCCAGGGCACCCTGTGCGCGATGCACCGGATCGGCGCGGCGGACGATTTGCGCAGCAACCTCCACGCCGGGGGCTACGTCGAGCCCTGCCAGCTGACGGACGACGAGTGGGCGATCGTCGAAGCCGTGCGAGCGAAGCTCATCGCGGACGGACTGTTCCTGGTCGGGCTGGACATCGCCGACGGCAAGCTCATGGAGGTCAATGCCTTCAGCCCCGGGGGGCTCGGCTGCGGCGAGATGCTCCTCGGCGTGGATTTCACGGGCACCGTCATCGGGGCGATCGAGCACAAGCTCTGGTCTCACCATCGTACCACCGAGGTCGTGGGGCGCCCACGGCAACAGGCTCAACCTGCTGGGATGTAAGAGGAGGAAACAAGAACATGGCACACGCACAATCCGTCATCGCGGTCGTTCCCTCGCAGAACGCCGCCGAGCAGGCCGTCACACAGCTGAAGGAGGCGGGCGTCTCCCCGGAGGAGATCTCCGCGCTCTTCCCCGACAAACGTGGCGCCCACGACTTCGCGCTCGAACATCACACCAAGGCACCGGAGGGCGCCCTCGCGGGCGTCGGCGTGGGCGGCGTCCTCGGGGGCACCTTGGGGGCGCTGGCGGGGATCGGCGCCCTGGCGATCCCGGGGGTCGGTCCGTTGATCGCGGCAGGTCCGATCCTGGCCACCCTCAGCGGCGCGGCAGCGGGCGCGACCGTGGGCGGGGTGGCGGGAGCCCTGGTGGGCCTCGGCATGCCCGAGTTCGAAGCGAAGCAGTACGAGGGGAAGCTCAAGGAGGGCAACATCCTCCTGTCCGTCCACGTCGATGATCGAGACACGGAGCGCCTGGCGAAGAGAGCGCTGGAGCGCGCCGGCGCGTCGAAGGTCGTGAGCACCGGCGAGGCGCGAGCCTGAAGGACGTCGGCCCGAGAGCGCAGACCTGACGAGGGAAGGCCCGGGGAAGCCCCTCAGGCCTCGAGCGCGCACTGAGCGGCGAGAGCGCGCTCGAGATCCCGGGGGCGCTCCTGGTGCCCCTGGGCGAGGAACGCGACCGCGTGCTCGATGACGGCGGGATCCCGGAGGATGCGGCGGTGACCAAGGCCGCGCGTCTCCAGGATCCGCGCCGCCGGCCAGCTGCGCACGATCTCACGGCTCGCCTCGACGGGCGTGACGCGGTCGTCCACGTCGTGCAGGCACAACAAGGGCGCCTGGTTCCGCTGCGCGAGCTCGACCAGGTCCATCACCGTCCGCCGAAACCCCAGATCCGCCTCGATCCGTCGCGCTGCTCTGTCCATGACGTCGAGCGGCACGCGCGCCCGCAGCGCGAACTGCCGCAGTCCATGATCCATCGACGGCAGCGGCGCGATGAACACGAGCGCGCCCACGGCCAGCCCCTCGCGGACGGCGAGCGCGGCCACCGGCGCCCCGAAGGAATGGGCGATGATCCCGCGCGGCTCACCGAAGCGCCGCGCGGCGCCGAGCAGCACGTCGCGGCACTCGAGCACGTTCGTCCGTCGCCCGGGCGACTCTCCGTGAGCGGGCAGATCGATGGTGATCGCCCGATGGCCACGCTCCACGAGCGCGTCGACGAACCCCGCCATCTGTGACGCAGCGCCGCCCCACCCGTGCACGAGGAAGACGGGCGCGGCGTCCCCCGAGCCGCGATCGACGGGCTCATGGACCCGCGCGACGGCGCCCTGCGGCCCCGGGAGCACGACTCGCTCGGAGCGAGCGCGCGGCGGCGCCGTCGCGTCGGGCTCTCCGAACGGTGTGAGGAACAACGTCGCGGCGAGCCGATCGGCCAACCCTGGGACTCTCCAAAGCAGTTCGTAGGGATGCATGAGGTGTGCTCCTTGTTCGCCAACCAACGTCGAGAAAGACCGCTAGCAGGAGGGTTCCCGCGAGGACGCCCCGCCACGAGCTCGCGCGTCGAGGTCACCGAAGGCTCGGCGGGCCCGATTCGCGGCCTCCGGATCGCGCAGCAGGCGGGCTTGATGGTGAAAAGAGAACAGGATGCCCTGCAGCTCGAAGGCGAACTGCCGGGGGTCCACGCCCTGATCGTAATGTCCCTCCTCCTGGGCGATGCGGCACGCGCGGGCGAGGGTCTCCAGCCAGGCGCGCTGGGTCGCCTCCAGCGCGTCCCGGACCGGCCCGCTGCGATCGTCGAGCTCCGTGCCCGCCGCCACGAAGACGCACCCTCCCGAGCGCCCCGTCGACGCCCACGCGAGCCAGCGCTCACACAGGGCGGCGACCCGCGGTGCTCCTCGCGGCTCCTCCAGGGCCGGACGCACCACCTCATCCACGAAGCGCTCCGCCGCGGCGCCGAGGACCTGGATCTGCAGGTCCTCCTTGGAGCCGAAGTGGGCGTACAGGCCGCTCTTCGAGAGGCCGAGGCGCTCGGCCAGGTGCCCCAAGCTCAACCCCTCGAGGCCGAGCTGGGCCGCCAGGTCGATGGCCCCCTCGAGGATGCGGTCCCGGGTTCGCAGGGCACGGCTCACCCGGAGTGAATAGCACGACCGGTCGTGCTATCTAGAGAGAAAAAGCACGACCGGTCGTTCTTTGTCCTTGGCGCGAGCTCCAAGTCCGCGAGTCCCACATCCGCGGAGCACCGCTCGGTGCCCGCCCCGCCTCCGGCAGACCGTTCTCGCTGAAAGCCGCCCTCGCCTTCGGCAGCGCCCCCAAACACGAAAAGCCGGTCACCCCCCGAAGGAGCGCCGGCCTGCGATTCACCAGACGACCGCGGAGACCCCGCCGCGAGCCACGAAGGCCACGCCAGCGGGCTCCCGCGGAGCCGGTTACGTTGGACCCCTCACTTGGAGTGGGGGGGCATCTTCTGCTCTTTGAAGACGACGTGCTGGCGCACGACCGGATCGTACTTCTTGAGCTCGAGCTTGCCGGTCTGCGTCCGCTTGTTCTTCGTCGTGTAGTACGTGAACCCGGTTCCGGCGGAGGAGACGAGGCGAATGTTGTCGCGCATGGCGCGTGCGCACTATCACGCCGCCCCACCCTGAGCAAGGCCGCACCTCGCTTTTCGCCCGCCGGGCCTTGACGGCGGCGCGCCTCCGTGGCTGACTCACCGCCCCTCGCGCCCCCGGGTCCGAGGTTCATCCCTCGGACTTTCCGCAACACTCATCTGCTACGGGGTCTCCTCGCGAGCAGGCGGCGCTCTCCGGCGCTGCGTCGAAAGTCATCCAGCCGTCCCTCCGCCAGGAGGGCACCTCGATCGAGGCTGCACCATGAAGCGTACTTTCCAGCCCAGCAATACGAGCCGCCTTCGCACCCATGGCTTTCGCAAGCGCAAGAGCACCAAGGGTGGGCGCAAGGTCCTGAAGAACCGCCGTCGCCGCGGTCGTTGGCGCCTCGCGGTCTCCACCTACAAGAAGTGAGCTAGCGCTCCCGCCCGCTCCCTGACCCGCCGCCGCTCGGCGCGCTCGGGCCATGGTAGGGGGCTCTCGCGAACCCCGAGCGGGACCGGAGCCGCGACGCCGCGACACCAGGCCGACGCTTCGGGAGATCCGCCAAGGAGCGCCTCCTCGAGGAGCCAGGACCATCCCCAGCAACACGGACCGGGAACGATCTTCGCTGCCCCCCGACGCGGCGCGGCGCCAGGACAGGGCGGCGCGCCGTCGTTCGTCGCAGGGCTTGGGTCGAGAGCGCCGTGTCCGTTCCCGGTCGGAGTTCCAAAGGATCCAGCGCGAGGGGCGTCGGGTCACGACCCCCTCCTTCGTGCTGCTGCTCGCCGCCCGTGAGGCGGACGGCGCCGCTGCGCGCCTCGGCATCACCGCCTCCAAGCGCGTCGGCAACGCGGTGGTCCGGAACCGGGTCAAGCGGGTGGTGCGGGAGGCGTTTCGCCGGTCGGGGACCTTGTTCGAGCCCGACCTCGACGTCGTGGTCATCGCCCGCGCAGCCGCTGCTGCCTTGCAGCCGGCCCAGGTCCTCGACGAGTGGCGGGCCGCCCAGCGCCGTCTCCTCAAGGCCGCCCGGAGCGCGCGGGAAGACTCGAAGCGCTCTGCCGCCCCGGCTCCTTCCGGCGCGGACGACGCGCCGTCGCCCTAGCGACGTCGTCTGTTTCGTTGCACGCTCCCCGGGGGCGGGACGAATCACGATGCTGGCCAAAGCACTCATCGCGCTCATTCGCATCTACCAGTGGGTGCTGTCGCCCCTGCTGGGCCCTTGCTGTCGTTTCGAGCCCTCCTGCTCCCGCTATGCGATCGCTTGCCTCTCGACGCACGGGCCCTGGCGCGGTACCTGGCTCGCGGTGCGGCGCATCCTGCGTTGCCACCCCTTCCATCCAGGCGGCTACGATCCGCCGCCCCACCCTTCGAAGCGCTCCCCTGCCTCGCTCGGGTCGCAAACGTAGTCCGACATGGGCCTTTCGCGCCTCTTCCTGATCCTCGGCCTGTTCCTCCTCCTCTTCTTCGGTTGGCGGAGCATTTCCGGCGGCGGCTCCGAGCTGCAGCCGATCCGCCCCGTGCCCGTGGTGCACCCCGAGGGCGAACGCCCGCCGGAGCAGCACTGCGACCTCTGGACGGAGCACTTCCGCGCGCGCATCAGCAGCCGCGGTGGTGCGCTCCAGAAGCTCCAGGTGCTCCCCGCCAAGTACCGGCGGGACGGCGAGCCCATCGACCTCGTCACCACCCCGGACCATCCCCACCTGAACCCGCTCTTCACCGCGTTCCGCAACCCGACCGCGATCCGCGACGATCACGAGAACTGGTTGGTGCAGCAGGACGTGCTCGATTGGCGCATCGTCCGGTCCACCGCCACCTCGTGCGAGCTCGAGTTCAGGGACGCGACCGTCGCCCTGACCAGGACGATCGAGGCAGGACGTGGCCCCTACGAGCTGTCGGTGAAGACGACGGTCGAGAACCTCTCCGACCGTAAGCGGCACTACGCGCTGATCGTCAGCACCACCGACTTCCGCCGCGACGACGAGGTCGAGGGGGCGATGTTCACGATGAACCCGCTCAACACGCACGTCGAGTGCGTGGCGCCCGACGGCGACGCGGATCGTCGGCGCAGGGACGACTTCGATGCCTCGGATTTCGAGAAGCAGGAGAACTTCCCGCGGACGGAGCTGACGGACGGGTCTTGGTTCCAGTCGGCGGGCAACGCCACCCTGGCCGCCGTCTCGAACGCGTACTTCACCAACGCGATCTTCCACGATCAGGGCCCGGCGGCGCCCCTCTGCCAGCTGCAGATCGAGGAGCGCTGGCACGTTGGTCAGTACCGGTCGAAGAGCGCCGATCCGAACAGCGCGGCCCTCTACAAGGCCCGCCTCGCGTACCCGGTCCGCACCCTCGCGCCGGGCCAGAGCGAGAGCTTCGAGCACACGGCGTTCATCGGCCCGAAGGAGCGCCAGGCCCTCGAGACCGCGGGACCGCAGTTCGTGGAGCTGATCGATCTCGGGTTCTTCTCCTCGATCGCCCGAGTCCTCGTCTCCTTCCTACTCAAGGTCTACTCGCTCATCCCCAACTGGGGCGTGGCCATCATCGTCCTGACGATCACCGCGCGGCTGCTGCTGTTCCCGCTGTCGGTGCCCTCGATCAAGAACATGGTCCACATGCGGGAGCTCAAGCCCGAGATGGACGCCCTGAACGAGAAGTTCAAGGACGACCCTCAGGCCAAAGGCCTCGCGCAGATGGAGCTGTGGCGCAAACACGGCGTGAACCCGATGAAGGGTTGCTTGCCTCAGCTCGCCTCGATGCCGGTCTGGGTGGCGCTCTACACGACGCTGCAGACCGCCGTCGAGCTCTACAACATCCCCTTCCTCTGGTTCCCCGATCTTTCGCGGCCGGACCCCTACTACGCTCTGCCCTTCATCATCGGCGGCGTGTTCTTCCTGCAGCAGAAGCTGATGCCGATGCAGGCGGGGGATCCCACCCAGCAGAAGATCATGATGTACTTCATGCCGGGCATGTTCACCGTGTTCATGCTGTTTTTACCGGCAGGTCTTGGTGTGTACATGTTCACGAACAGCCTGCTCGGTATCCTGCAGCAACAGGTCGTGGAGCGACACGTCCAGAAGACCCTGAAGGGGCGGAAGGCGGAGCGCCCCCAGGAGAGCCAGCCCACCGGAGCCGGCTCGAAACGCAAGGTCAAGCGGAGCGGCGCCTAAGCGGGGCGCCCCACTCCCGAATCCACCGTAAAGGCAAGATCGCGCCATGAGTCACAACGACGATTGGGTCCCCGAGCAGGACCAAGAGCACCCGACCGAGAACGCTGGAACCGAGCACCCGGACCCACCACGGGACACCCGGGAGGCGGCAGCCGAAGAGGCTCGTCCGCGTCGGGGGCGCCGCGAGGAGTACGCCCCGCCAGACGAGCGCAGCCGCCGGGCCCTCGAGTTCGTCCAGGACGTCATCGAGGACATGGACATGGATTGCGAGGTGCGCCTGCGTCGGCCCCCCGAGGAGAACCCGGACGAGATCATCGTGGAGATCCTCGGGAAGGACTCTGGCCGCATCATCGGTAAGAAGGGGCAGGTCCTCCAGGCGCTCCAGTTCCTGGCGCACCGAGTCATCAACCGTCCAGGTCAGGAGCGCCGCCACATCCTGGTCGATGCAGAAGGCTACCGCAGCCGCCGAGACAACAACCTGGCCACCATGGCGCGCCGCCTTGGCAAACAAGCGGTGGAGTTGGGTAAGATCATCACGTTCGAGCCCATGAACCCCCGGGACAGGCGTGTGGTACACATGGCGCTGGCCAAGTTCGAAGGCGTCATCACCAAGAGTGATGGCGAGGGCGACGATCGCCGAGTCCAGATCATTCCCGTACGCCGCTGACGGTGACGGTCTTTCCCCGCGACAGAGGTTCCCCATGTCCCCCATTCTCCCCCGTTCGGTCCTTGCCCTCGTCCTCCTCGCTGGCGCCTCCCAGCTGGTCGCCTGCGGGCCCCGCGCCGTCCGCGGCGACGACGTCGAGGGCCTGGACGACGACGCCATGAGCACCGGCCTGGATCGACGGGACCTCGAGCGCCTCCTCCACGACAACATGTCGGCGATGGAGAGCTCGGCGGTGGTCCGCCGCTGGGAGCAGGAAGAGAGCCCGACGGTCGCGGTGCTGCCCTTCCGGAACGAGACCAGCGAGCACATCGACAGCGCCCTCGAGGCGCTCATCAGCGACGTCGAGACGACCCTCATCAACGCGGGCCACGTGCGGGTGGTGAGCCTCGAGCGCCAGGGTGACCTGATGGCGGAGATCAGGCACCAGCAGGGGGATGGCTTCGATGCCGGGCAGGTCTCGCGCTGGGGGCGGCAGCTCGGGGTCCGCTATCTGGTCACGGGCAAGGTCTTCAGCACGGACGAGCGTCTGCGCAAGGAGCGCCGCGTCCAGTACTACATGTTCATGCAGGTGCTCGAGGTGGAGACGGGGCAGATCGTCTTCCAGAACCGCTCGGCGGTCACGAAGGCGATGCTCTGACGACAGCGGGTCTGCTCATGTCCTGCGTCCGAGCGCCTCTCCCGTCAGCGGCAGCCCAGTGCGCGGACCCACCGTCCGCTCGGGAGAGCGCTCCCGGGACCATGGAAGCGCTTGCTCACGCGGGACGCTCTCGACACGTCGCCGAGAGCCGCGTCGTCGGGCGCGCTGCGCGGCGCAGCGCGGATTGCGTCGCGCGCCTCGCCACCGAACGGCGCCGTCCGTCCTCTGCCGGGGCACGCTCCTCGCTGCGCTCGCTGCCTTGGGCCCTGCTCCTCGGCGCCGCGGCGCTGGGCTGCTCGGGCCACTCCGCCAAGACCCTGGAGGCTCGCCAGGCGCTCGACGCGGGACGGCCGCAGCGGGCCCTGGCCCTCTACAACGAAGCCCTCGACGTCGAGGACGCCAAGGAGCTGCCGGAGGATCTGGAGGGGGACGCGGCGCTCCTCTTGCTGGATCGAGCGATGGTGCTGCAGCAGCTCCACGACTACCAGCTGTCCAGCCGCGACCTGCAGATCGCCGACAAGCAGATCGAGATGCTCGATTTCTCGCGCTCGGCGGTGGACGACATCGGGAAGTACGTCTTCTCCGACGACACGGGGCCGTACCGGGCTCCGCCCTACGAGAAGCTGATGGTCAACACCATGAACATGGTGAACTACCTGGCCAAAGGCGATCTGAACGGAGCGCGGATCGAGGCGCGGCGCCTCGCGGTGATGCAGAAGTACCTGCGCGATCACGACGACGCCGCTGTCGCGATGAACGCGCCCGGGAGCTACTTCGCTGGCTTCGTCTTCGAGAAGAGCGGCCGCGCCGACGAGGCGCTCCGCTATTACGACGAAGCCCTGCAGCACGGCACGTTCCCCTCCCTGGCGGAGCCGGTGCGGCGCCTGTCCACGCGCTCGAGCTACTCCACCCCCCGGCTGCGCAAGCTGCTCGAGCAGTTCCCCGCCGAGCCCGAGTCGACGGCGACGGCGACCACCGAGGACGAGGCAGCCGCCGCCGCGGCGGAGCTCCTCGTGGTGATCAACTACGGTCGCGTGCCCGCCAAGGTCGCCGCGCGCGTCCCCATCGGTCTCGCCCTCACCTACGCGAGCGGCGCGCTGGGCGCCGGAGACGCGGCGCGCGCCAATCGCCTGGCCGCCCAGGGCCTGGTCACGTGGGTCAACTACCCCGAGCTGGAGAAGCAGCGGCGCCCCTTGAGGAGGCCGAGCTTCTCCGTCGACGGTCGCTGGCAGAGGCTCGAGGGCGCCCTCGCCGTCGATGAGGCGGCCCGGAAAGCCTTCGAGGCGCACCGCGGCGCCATCGTCGCCTCCGCCATCACCCGGATGATCACGCGCGTCGTCGCTGGCGAGGCCACCCGCGCCGCCGCCGGGCGAGACAGCCTGATCGGCGTCCTCCTGAGCCTGGGCACCCAGGCGGCCCTCACCGCCGCAGACACCCCGGACACGCGCAGCTGGGCGACCCTACCGGCCCGCATCGCCATCGGTCGGGTCTCCCTCCCCCCGGGCAAGCACCGGGTCGTGCTCCAGGCCCAGAACACCCACCGGCGCACCCAGGTCGACCTGAAACCGGGAGGCTGGGCCGTGTTGGTGCTGACCGTCTTGGAGTGAGCCTCCCCGGGGCGGGGGCTTGGCATGCGGTGACGATCTGCTAGCTTTCCCGCCCCTCGCGGCGGCTGTCGAGAGCCGCCCTCATCACTCGGCGTCGCCCCCAGGGCAGCCCAGGGAGCGGAAAAGCAAGGAGCCGCAGAGCTTCGGGCCCCGCAGACAGGCCCTTCGTCTTCCGCCCGGTGATGACCATTGATGTGCCCCATTGATGTGCCGAGTCCAGCAACCGTTTCAACGAACAGCCGAGAGACAGCGCCGTGAAGCCCGAAATTCATCCCGACTACCACCCCGTCGTCTTCATCGACGGTGACCACGAGATCGTGACCCGTTCGACCCTGACGTCTTCCGAGAAGAAGACCATCGACGGCGTCGAGCACTACGTGATGCGGGTCGACATCTCTTCCTACACGCACCCCTTCTACACGGGGAAGCAGCGCCTGGTGGACACGGCAGGCCGCGTCGAGCGCTTCCGTCAGCGCTACGCCAAGAAGAAGAAGTGAGCCCCGGGGTGATCAGCCCCCTTCTCTCGAACGTCTCCTCCGGCAGCCCCGGCAGGAGACGTTTCGCGTTTGAGTCATCGGATTCACGCGCGGCGCTGGTCGAAAATCGGTGCCGATTTCTGGGCCTGAGGCCGACTCATGAGGCACGCTGTTCGCCTCTTGCCTGTGCACCATGCACACCCCGAAGGCCCGGAGCGTCAACTCCGGGCCTTCACCAATTTTCACGCGGCGATCCTACGGACCCGCTCTCCCGGGCCTCCACCAGGCCTCCACCTCGGTCCTTTCCCGAGCAGCTCGCGGTGAGGCTCTCGCGAGCGCCGGAGTTGGTTGTCGCGCACCCCAAAACGGGGCGCCCTGCACGACGCTGCGGCCCGCTCACATCAGCTCCGGCTCCCGCGAACGACCATTGGGGGTTTCCCCCGACGATACGGCGCCCCGAAGGCGCGTGCGACGGTTCTTCTCCGAGAAGGACACGGACGCGTCGATCTCCGAGCACATGGGGCTACCCGCGCGCCCCACCCGGGCTTGCCCGAAGAAGTGCATCACATAAAGCTCACGCTCTACGTGAGAGCGCGTCGCGCAGCGCCGAGACGGACGCGGTCTTCAGGTAGACGACCGACGCGCCCTCGTCCGCTGCTTCACGCGCTTGATTCAGCAGCGCGTGAGACATCATGTTCACCATGACGACGACGAGGGCGACCTTGCCCAAGGTGCGACGCTGATTGGACGGGAGGCGCTTCTCGAAGTAGCGCAGCTTGTAGCCCTGCTCTTCGACGGCGTCGCGGTAATGGCGAAGCAAGCCGCCCTTTCCACCCAAGAGCAGTACGGTGGAGGGCTCCGCAGATTTGGAGGGTGGCACTTCGAAAACCTGGTCACGCCGACGGACCTCCGCAAGGGGGCAGCCCCCGATTTTTCTCCTCCATGTCAAGCACGAAGCTCCACGGTGTGGAGAACCGCGAGCGAACGAGCGTGCGCCGACGCTTCGAAACGCGGCGCTCGTTGCGACGCGAGATCTCTTCAAAGAGGGCGGAGCAAGCCCCTGCGCTCCGCCAGCAGGAGCGCGCCAATGTGCGCCGCGTGGCTCAGCTCCGACAGGATCCCATCGAGGTCCGCCAGGGGGAACCGGCGCACCACGACGTTCTCGGCGGGATCGAGGGATTGCTCGGAGCCCTGATGGGCCCCCCGCGCCACGTAGAAGTGAGCCCAGTGATCGTGGCGAGCGGGCTCCGGGCGCACCGTCAGCAAGGGCTCCCAGTGGTCAGACTGATAGCCCGTCTCTTCGCGAAGCTCTCGCTGCGCCGCGGCGAGGGGCTCCTCTCCTGCGTCGATGACGCCGGCCGGCAGCTCGAGGGTCACCGCGCGGGCGCCGTGACGGTACTGCTCCGAGAGCACGAGCTCGCCCGAGGCCGTCACGCAGACCACTGCCGCCCAGCTCGGCTGCTCCAGCACGTGGAACTGCTCGATGATGGTCCCGTTCGCCGTCCGCACCCGATCTTCCCGGAGCCGCAGCCAGTAGCGCTCCAGCAGGTAGCGGCTCTCGAGGACCTCCCACGGCTTGACGGTCATGAGCGGAACCTACAACGGACCGCCCCCGCTCGCGCCCCCCCAATAGCAAAGCGGCTGCGCCCCGAGAGGAACGCAGCCGCCGCCGATCCGTCGGTCCCGCCGCTCAGCGGACGATGACCGGATCCTCGATGTCGAAGCACTCCGGATCGCCGGAGACCCAGCGCAGCGCGTTGTACCAGAACTGAGGCACCTGGTACGTCGTGGTCGGGTGCACCCCGAGGCACGAGTGATTGGGATCATCGATGGTGCGGCAATCGTTCTCGAGAGAGGAGCCGTCCCACTGGCTCGTGTAGGTGACCCACTCGTCGTGGAACATGAAGACGCGCCCCGCGTCGACCTGCACCGTCGCGCCGAACACCTGTGCGCCCGCCTGAGCGACGATCTCGCCGTTCGGCGGCACGCTCACGGAACGCCCATAGAGCGCCCCGACGGCCGTGATCTCCCGAGCGATCGGGTGGGCCGAGTTCCACCCTCCTTGCGAGTAGGAGTTGCCTCGGCAGTACGCGCACGTGTCGTCCGCCGCCGTCGCAGTATCGCCAGGTCCCGTCAGACCCGCATACGCCAATCCGGAGAAACCGATGAGCGCGTGCGTGGGCTCCACCTCGCTCGGGAAGCCGCCGTAACCGGTGAGGGCGATGACACCGCCGCCGCCGCGGACCCACGCCTCGAAGGTCGCGAGCTCGTCGGGGGTGAACTGCCACTGGTTCCCCGCGCCTTCCTGGGTCTCCATCGCCTCGAGCAGGATCACGTCGAGCCCCTCGAAGAACTCGGGCGTGATCGCGGGCTTCTGCTGGTAGCTCTGAACTGCGGCGTTGCTGTTCTCGTTCAGCCAGGCCTCGATGGCGGACGTGCCGTCCGAGCCCGGGACGGCGCCGTACGTGCCCTGGCGCCCGAACACCGCGATACCAATACAGGTGCAGACGCCGTCGTCGTTGCACACGACCTCACGCCCGCCGTCGTCCGTGCCCCCCGTCCCGTCCGTGGGGAGGAGCGTGCTCCCGGTCCCTTGGTTTCCGGTCGCGCCGGACCCGTCCCCGTTCCCGGAGGCTCCCGCCCCTGGGCTGCTGCCGCCCCCGACCTTGCGGGTTCCTTCGTCGCTTCCGCAGGCCGCCAGGCCCGCAACGACCAACGCCAGGCCGGCGGCGCGTGCCCAACCGAACCCCTCGAGAATCGCCCTGTTTCGCATCGTAGGTCTCACTAAGCTAGGGCCACCGGTCTGGTCTGAGCACATTGCCCTACCAGCCCTGACCGGAAGCGGTACCGCTAGCGGCACTTTGAAAGACCTTGGCGCCCTACGCAAGACGTGAGACCGCAAGGCCCCCCGAACCGAGTGCGTTCCGACAGGGGAGTGACCGGAATCATCCGCTTACGCCGAATCTATCCTTCATATCTGTAAACCGCTTCCGCGTGGCTCGAGGTCGTCCCGGGAGTCACCGATTTCTGATCTCCGCTATTGCACCGGCAGGCCCTGCCGGCGCCAACGTCACACACGCTCAGGGTGTGGGGAGGGTGGGGAAGGGTGTGGGGAGGCGAACGGGCGGACGGATCGAACCCGAGTCGTCCTCTCTACGGCTGCTCAGGGCTTGCCCGCGCTGCGCGCGACGCAGGCTGCAGCAGCCAATTCGCGGCTCGCGGAGAGGGCGGGATGACTCGCGCCGCTGCGCTGCGCGGGGGCCTTAACTGGGCCACGCTGCCTCACCTCGTCTCCATCTGTCCGGACTTGGGGCGGACGGCTCGAACCCGGAGTCGTTAGGTTTCTATCAGCGCCTCTCGGAGACGCTGCAGTGCGGGGTTCGAATCCCGCCCCAGGGGCAACCGTGGTCGTGCGGTGGGCGTCAGCGGTTGCCAGTTGCTTTGCGGAGAGGGCGGGATTCGAACCCGCGGTACGGTTGCCCGTACACATGATTTCCAATCATGCACCTTCGGCCTCTCGGTCACCTCTCCAGGCCGGGGTCCGCTCGGGGGAGCGAACCCTCTTTTCGTCTCGTCGTGTTCTCGGTCGGTTCGGCGCGTTCTTCTTGGGGAAGCCCTTGGGCGGAGCCGACCTCGGTCTCAGAGGCGCGGCGGAGAGAGTGGGATTCGAACCCACGGTGCCCTTGCGAGCACACCTGATTTCGAATCAGGCACCTTCGGCCACTCGGTCATCTCTCCGCGGCGGAATGTGGCAGCACGCTTGAGCAGTGTCAACGGCGCGATCGCCTCGGATCACACGTGATAGTTCGGCGCCTCCTCCGTGATGATCACGTCGTGGACGTGGCTCTCCCGGAGGCCCTGCCCCGTCATCCGGATGAACTTGGCGTTCTTGCGGAGCTGCTCCACCGTGGCGCTCCCCGTGTACCCCATCCCCGAGCGCAGCCCACCCACGAGCTGGCCGATGATGGCCGGGAGCGAGCCCCGGTGGGGAACCCGGCCCTCGATGCCCTCCGGGACCAGCTTCTCGTCCGCGGTGCCCCCCTGGCCGTAGCGGTCCTTGCTGCCCCGCTTCATGGCCCCGAGGGAGCCCATCCCGCGGTACACCTTGTAGCTCCGCCCCTGGTAGAGGACGAGCTCACCCGGCGCCTGGTCCGTCCCCGCGAAGAGCGAGCCGATCATCACCGTGGAGGCCCCGGCGGCCAGCGCCTTGACCACCTCCCCGGAGTACTTGATGCCCCCGTCCGCGATGACGGGGATTCCGTGGGGCTCCGCCGCCTCGACGCAATCGGCGATCGCGGTGATCTGGGGCACCCCGACGCCCGCCACGATGCGGGTCGTGCAGATGCTCCCCGGGCCGATGCCCACCTTGACCGCGTCCACTCCGGCGTCGATGAGCGCCTTCGTGGCCTCGGCGGTCGCGATGTTGCCGCCGATGATCTGGAGCTTGGGGTGGCGCTTGCGCACCTCGCGCACCGTGTCGAGCACGCCCTTCGAGTGGCCGTGGGCGGTGTCGACGACGATGACGTCGACGCCCGCCTCGACGAGCGCGTCGGCTCGCTCGAGGCGATCCTTGCCGGGGCCGATGGCGGCGCCGACGCGCAGCCTGCCGTGCTCGTCCTTGACGGCGAGCGGGTTTCGCTCCGCCTGCATCAAGTCCTTGATCGTGATGAGCCCGACGAGCTCACCGGACTCCACCACCAGGAGCTTCTCGATGCGATGCTTGTGCAGCATCTCCCGAGCCTCCTCCGCGCGACACCCGGGGCCGACGGTGACCAGCTGGGTGGTCATGATGGCGCTGACCGGCTGATCCAAGTTCTTCTCGAAGCGCAGATCCCGCGCGGTGAGGATGCCGACCGGACGTGAGCCGCGCACGACCGGCACCCCGGAGACGTTGTGCTGGCGCATCACCGCGACCGCGTCGCGCAGCGACTGGTCGGGCTCGACGGTCACGGGATCGAGGATGATGCCGCTCTCCGCGCGCTTCACCGCCGCGACCTCGCGCGCCTGGTCGTGCGGTGTAAGGTTCTTGTGAACGATGCCGATGCCGCCCTCCCTCGCCATGGTGATGGCGAGGCGAGCCTCGGTGACCGAGTCCATCGCCGCGCTGACGATGGGCACATTCAGCTCGATGCCGCGGGTCAGGCGGGATCGAACGTCGACCTCTGCGGGAACGACCTCGCTGTAGGCGGGCACCAGCAGGACATCATCGAACGTCAGACATTCGCGTAGGCCGTGCTGAAACATGGCGCCCAATACTGCGGAGAACGCCGCCGGTCAACCTCCGCGTCGCCCGAGCGGGCCCTCCGCGCCCCCGCGCCCCTGCGGCACACGCTCCCCGGAGGAGACGCCGCCCCCCTGCGAGAGCGCCGACTCGTTCCCGGAGCTGGGCCAGCGCGCGAGGGCCCGGAACGCGATTTCCCGGGGATCACGCGAGCCAGCGCTCCTGGAGCGCTGCGGTGTTCCCCGAGCGTGGTAGGCTCCGCCCCGATGGCAACGTCCGTGGAGGATCTCGAAATGTACCTGGACCGCCTCGAGCGGCGCTACGAGCGTCAGCCGGACGGGACCCTGCTCGTCGCCTTCGGCCCCGGGCAGCCCCCCGTGGCTCTGCGCGTCGCGCCGCCCGTCGCCCTGGCCCAGGCGGAGATCGGCCCCTGCCCCCCGGACACCGGCGCGGACGCCGAGCGCGCCGCCCTCCTCTACCGGCGCCTGCTGGAGCTCAACGCGAGCGGTCTGGTGCACGCCGCGTACGGCATCGAGCGCCACCAGGGCCGCGGACACATCGTCCTGGCCTCTGCGGTGGAGCTCGCCAACCTGGACCTCAACGAGCTGGAGGCCGTCCTCGCCGACCTGGACATCGCCCTCGCCGAGCACGTCCCCGAGCTCCGCAGGCTCGTCAGCGACGACACCCCGCGGGAGGGCGCACGATGAGCATCTTTGGTCGCCTGGCACGACTCATCAAGTCCAACATCAACGATCTGATCAGCCGCTCGGAGGACCCCGAGAAGATGCTGCACCAGATCATCATCGACATGAACAACCAGCTGCTCGAAGCCAAGAAGCAGGTGGCCACGTCGATCGCCGATGAGAAACGTCTCGCCAAGCAGGTGGACGCGGAGCGCGCCAAGGCGAACGAATGGGAGAAGCGCGCGATGATGGCCGTGCGCGCCGGGGACGACAACCTCGCGCGGGAAGCCCTCGCTCGGAAGGCAGAGCACGACGGCATCGTCGAGCAGTACCGGCTGCAATGGCAGAAGCAGAAGCAGGCCGTCGATCAGCTCAAGCTCGCGCTGCGGGCCCTCAACGGCAAGATCGAAGAGGCCAAGCGCAAGAAGTCTCTCCTGATCGCGCGCAAGAAGCGCGCGGAGGCGCAGAAGGCCATCCAGGAGACGCTGAGCGGGCTGAAGAACGCGAGCGCCTTCGAGGCCTTCGACCGCATGGAGGGCCGCATCCACCAGATGGAGGCGGAGGCGGAGGCGGCCGCAGAGCTCCAGGAGGAGGCCACCGGCGACGTCCTCGCCCTGAAGTTCAAGGACCTGGAGGTCAGCCACGGCTCCGAGGAGGATCTCATCGCGTTGAAGCGGAAGATGGGGCTCTTGCCCCCCGAGCCCGCCCCGCCGGCGGAGGCCGTGCGCGTCGACAGCGGCGCGAGCGCGGAGAGCGAGTTCGACGCCCTCGACCCCGCCGAACAAGCCGAGCTCGAGCGCGCCTTGGCCGAGCTCGAAGCCGAAGAGAACCGACAGCTCAGCGGCAAGCGCTGACGTCGCGACTCGACGTCATCCCCACCGACGTGATCCGTGCACCGCTCATGACGCGCCCCTGCTCCCTCGTCTCCGCCCCTCCCTCTCGTCACTCCACCGCTCCCGCCGCTGCGAACCGCGCCGTCCCGCCGAGATCGCGCTGGTCGTCGTCGGCCCGGCGCCGCCTGGTCACCGCGGGCGCCGCGCTGGCCTGCCTTTTGGCGTCGTCCCTCGCGACGGCGCGGAGCTACGTGGCCCTCGAGCCCATGGAGGGCAAGAAGGTCAGCATCGACGGCATGCTCACCGAGTGGCCCGGAGAGTTCGTCCCCCTGAACGTGACCGTGCGCGGCGCGGCGGTGAGCACCCAGGCGCTCATCGGCTACGACTCCAAGTACCTCTACTTCGCTCTGAAGACACAGGACGATCGCATCGCCCGCACCGCAGGCGCCGGTCCCAACGAAGATCACCTCACCTGGCGAGTGCAGGTGCCCACGACTCGCAAGACCTACCGGGTCGACATCTATCCCGGCGATCCGGGCAAGCTCGCGGGGCTCGTCAAAGTCGACGGCAAGAAGGTCGCGGGCGCCGAGGCCGTCGAGAACCCTCAGAGCAAGGGCTACCACCTCGAGGCCCGCGTTCCCTGGAGCGCGCTCCCCGAGGCCTCACGGATCCGGGTCGGGCTGTCGGGTGTCCTCGAGTACACGGACGCCTCCGCGCCGGGGCGCGTTCGCGCGGTCGTCGCGAACGGCAAAGGCAAGGGCACCAGCTTGCCGCTGTTCCCGCTCGAGTCGGAAGCCGGGCTCTACCAGGCGCTCCTGGAGCCCAGGGGGCTCGGCTTCACGCCGGCGCGAGAGGCCTATGGCAACGTGTTCGGGGGCGCGGAGCTCGAGCGCGTCGCCATCTATGGGCACTTCCTGAGCATCGTGGGACCAGGCTATCGAGACGGGAAGCAGTTCTACTTCAACGAGCTGCGGGTGGGCGGTTCGAAGAGCGTGCTGCGCCTCGATCTGGTGGACTTCGACGGCGACGGGCGTTCGGAGATCGTCCTGGAGCAACGCATCGGCAAGGACGCCGAGCACCGTGACGTCTTGCAGGTGCTCCGGCTCGGCAGTGACGGCGCGCCGGAGCAGGTGTTCGCCCACGAGGTCGCCATCAAGACCCCCGAAGGGCACGTCCGCAACGAGGTCACCATCCGGCGTGGCAAGAACGCGGCGATCGTGATCGGCCAGGGCAAGGCGAAGGGGTTCGATCCTGACAGCTTCCGTGAGCCCACGATCGACGGCATCCCCTCGGCGCTCTTGCCCTGGGACACCGTCGCCTCGAGGACCTTCCGCTGGCAGGGGCGGGGGTTGGCGCCCGCCGGAGAGACCACCTGGACCCCCAAGGTGAGGTCGACGCGGAGCGCGGGAGCCCGCAGCGCGCCGGCGACGAACGATGCCGCGGCCTCGGCGCCCCTCGCCCCCCGACCGCCGAACGCCGACGAGCTCCTCGAGCAGGTCTACGGCCTGTATCGCCGGGATCGCGGGGTCGGCAAATCCGCACCGCGTTTCGATTTCGTGACGGACGTGGTCGAAGACGAGCGCCCGGAGCGGGTGGTGGTCCATGGAAAGGACATCGTCGTCTTCGGGAAGGGGTTTCGGCAGGGGCTCACTTACACGTTCATCACGGTGGGAGTGAAGGAGCCCGGGCACATCCTGGACGCCACGGCCCGTGACCTGACCGGCGACGGCAAAGCGGAGATCTTGGTGAGAGCCCTGCTCGAGGCCAAGGCGAGCAAGGAGCTCGGCGGCGACACCGTCCAGCGGGAGGTGCTCTACGTGTACAAGGTGCTCGGCGAGAAGCTCACCCGCATCTTCGCGGCGGAGACGGGGCGCGCCCTCGGCGATCGACGTGTGGTCGGCGCCGTCGCGTTCACGCCTCGTGGCTCGGGGGTGGACATCGTGCTGCGCCCCGCGCGGGCGATCGGTTGGACGGAGCGGACTTATCCGTTCCCCGAGGATCTCCACGCCGCGGGAGGGATCGAGCCGTTGCTCTTGCCCTGGGGAAGTCAACGTTCACGTTCGTACACGTTCCGCGACGCCGCCTACGAGCTGCGCTGACCCTGATTCCCTCGCCGCGTCGGCGGGCGTGGGCGGAACCATCGCGCCGCGCGAGACGAGCGCGCCGGGCGAACCGTTCTTTGGTTCCCTCGCTGGGAGCGCGCGCCCTCGCCCTCGCGTTGCGCCCCACCAACGCCGTGGTAGGCTGCACTTCGGCCCTTCGACGAGCCCCTCGGGGCTCACCTGAATGGGTCCGTCCGCCAGCGCCGCGAGGTGTTTGCGGAACGAGTCGCTCCTCGCGAAGCTTTCGCTTTTCGAGTTCCCAAGACGCGCATGCATCCCCTACCCGTCACCGTGCTGTCGGGGTTTCTCGGAGCCGGCAAGACCACTCTGCTGAACCACCTGCTCGCCAACGCCGAGGGGCTCCGAGTCGCGGTCTTGGTGAATGACCTGAGCGAGGTCAACGTCGACGCGACCCTGATCAAGCCGGGGCGCACGCCCGTGCGCGGGCTCGTCGACGGCATGATCGAGCTCCACAACGGCTGCATCTGTTGCACCCTGCGGGACGAGTTCGTCCGACACGTCTCGGAGCTCGCCCGGTGTGGCCTGTTCGACTACCTCATCGTCGAAGCGACGGGAGTCGCCGAGCCCATGCCGCTGGCGATGGCCTTCGATCAACCCGACCCGGAGGGCAGCCTGCTCGGCAGCGTCGCCCGGCTCGACACGATGGTCACCGTGGTCGACGCCTGCAACTTCCTGCGCGACTGGGAGCGGGCGGAGGAGCTCGCCCAGCTGGGTCTCGCCGTCGACGACCAGGACAACCGCACGCTCGCGGATCTGCTCGCCGAGCAGGTGGAGTTCGCGAACGTGATCGTGTTGAACAAGACCGATCGGATCAGCGCGCGGGAACAGCAGCGTCTGCTCCGGATCCTCCAGTGCCTCAACCCCGAGGCCGAGCTCGTCCCGGCCATGTTCGGCGTCGTGCCCCTGGAGAGCGTCCTGAACACCGGCGCCTTTGACGCGGGCCAGACGGCGGAGCCGCCACACCCCGCTCTCCCCGCCCCCGCGCTGCCCCGGGAGACCTCGACCCACGTCGAGGACCTCGGGATCACCAGCTTCGTCTATCGAGCGCGGCGACCGTTCCACCCCCAGCGCCTCTGGGAGCTCCTCCACGAGGATTGGCCGGGGGTGATGCGCAGCAAGGGGTTGTTCTGGCTCGCGACCCGCATGGGGGAAGCGGGCCTGTGGTCCCAAGCGGGCACCGCCTGCTGCCACCAATCCGGCGGGCGCTGGTGGGCGAGCCTTCCCGAGACCCTGTGGCCCGACGACGAGGCCATGCGGGAGGATCTACGCGCCGACTTCCGAGGACCGTACGGCGATCGCCGCCAGGAGTTGGTCTTCATCGGGCAGGCTCTCGATGAACGACTGCTCCGGGAGCGCCTCGACCAGTGTCTGCTCGATGAGCACGAGATGCGTATGGGGCCGCTCGGCTGGAGCCAGCTGCCCGATCCGTTCCCGCCGTGGGAGGCGGACACGTCGGAAGATCCGGACATCCCACAGCTTCTGAGGCGCGAAGTCCCCTCCGCCTGACGCGACCACGCCACGCCCCGGGGCCACGACGGCGCCCCCGCAGCCGCGCCACCACGCCCCGCGCGAGCCCGACACCCGCCGAAGCCTTGTGTTCCGCGGCGTCCTCCGGTCTCCTCAGCGCTCGGATGAACGTCCGCGGCTACGTCCTCTACACCGCCGGTCAGCTCGGCATCATGATGCTGACCCGGTACTTCTTCCAGTGGGTGATCCGGTTCTCGGACGGCACCGCCCCCGGCGCCGCGGCGGCTCTGTTCTCCGCCACCCTCGTCGGGCTGGTGTTCTTCGGATTTCGGATCTTCGACGCGATCACGGATCCCCTCGCCGGCGTGCTGGGGGATCGCTGGGTGAGCCGAGGCCGTCAGCGCCGCTCGCTGCTGTGGCTGGCGCTGCCCTGGGCTCCCCTCGGGCTCTGCCTGGTCTTCGCCCCCGACCTCACGATGACGCCGGCGGTGCGCTGGGCGTTCCTCGTGACGGGCATGTTCGCCTTCTTCGTCGGCTACACCCTCTACGCGATCCCCTACTGGTCGCTCATCGACGACTACTCTGCGGGGAACGCCACCGTCCGCGCTCGTCTCTCCAACGCGCAGGGGGTCGGGGTGTTGCTGGCGACCGCGGTCGGCTTCGTGTTGAGCCCGCTCGCCATCGCCAAGCTGGGCTTCCTCGGTGGCGCGGCCGTGTTCGGCGTCTGCGGGCTCCTCTTGATGGCCCTCCCGTACTTCGCGGCGCCGCCGGGCGTCACTCCGCGGCCCGCGGACAGCTTGCCTCCCTTCGTCGCGTTGCTCCGAGCCCTGAAGGACCGGCGCTTCGTCGCCGTGATCCTGTTGTTCGCCGGCGCACAGATGTCCTTCACCGTGATGACCGCGTCCGCGCCGTACATCGCCGAGCGCCTCCTCGGCGGCACCCTGAAGGACGTCGCCGCGCTCCTCGGGCCGTTCCTGCTGACGGCCCTCCTCAGCCTCACCATCGTCCCGCGCCTCGCGCGCCGGTTCGGCTGGGAGCGCCTCACCGTGGGCGCCGCCGCGCTGCTCGGGCTCGTGTACGGCGGAGCCGGGCTCCTCGGGAAAGGGATCGTGGGGACGCCCCTCACCACGGCCATGATCGTCTTCGCCTGCGCGGGTCCGGCCGCCGCAGTCATCCTCGGGATCGAGGGAGAGGCCATCACCCGCTGCGCCGTCGCCAGCGGTCGCCAGGTCACGGGCACCTACTTCGGCGTCTACAACTTGATCGTGAAGGGGCTCAACGGCCTCGCCATCTCCGTTACGGGGTCCCTCGCCGAATGGGGGCGCGAATCTCTCACCGCCATCCGCGTGATGCCCATGTTCGCGGGCGGCCTCTGCGTCGCCGGGGTCACCCTCTACTGGCTCGTGCGCCGCGCACCCGCTCCACCCGCGGCGAGCGCAGCGTAGCGCAAAGGTCGCCGTCGTCCCGGACGCGCCGAGGCGCAGTGCGCGAAAGACCGCGGTGGCGCAGCGCGCGGGAGACCGTTGTGACGTCTCCATCCGCACCCGCTCTGCCCGACGCGCTGGGCCGCGTCGCCGAGAGGCCTCAGCCCGGGAACCGCACCGCGAGGGGAGGCGCCCAGCGCTCGCCCGACTCCGGGCTCTGGTGCACGACCAGATCGTAGAGCCACTCCGTGTTCGGGCGCATCCGGTGGCGAATGCTCCGCTTCGGCGCGCGCATCATCTCCGCATCCCAACCGATCAGCCGCGGTCGCCCGGAGTTCCCCGCGAGGAGGATGGGCATGCCCGTCACTGGATCCGATTCGTAGATGAAGAACGTGTGCGTGTGATCGAGGATTTTGTCCCAGGGGGTCTTGCCCTTGATCACGACGACGTCGCCCGTCCGGAGCTCGTCACGGTGGTCCCGGATGAAGCGGAAGAAGGCCCACTCCTTCTCGTAGGGGACCCAGTCCCGCCGCGGGAAGTTCAGCGGCGCGAAGTGCTCGGGGTGCCGCTCCGCGTAGTCCCGGAACCCGGTCTCCCGGCGGCGCTCGCTCCCGAGCAGCTCCGTGAAATCAAGCCCGCCAAGGACGTGCTCCGGGGGTTCACCGCGGTGCGTCCAGTGCATCCCCGTGGCCCGCTCGAAGCTCTCGGTGATGAAGTCGATGCAGACCTGCGGGACCATGGGCACCCCCTGCCGATCGAAGACGCGGTACTCGTCCCCATTGAACTCGTAGGTCGTCTTCCCGGAGAGATACGCGCGACGCCAGTGGCGACGCAGCTCGCCATCCTGCTGCCCGAACTCCGTCCGCGGTTCATCGAAGGGGAGCTGCGCGTTGACCTGCGTGAGGATCGCTTGGCGCAACGCCCGCAGCACGGCCGCCCGACGATAAGCTTCATCTCGAGCGCGCCCCTGAGCCGCGGCGCGATCCGGATCGATCACGTGGCACCCCAGCTCGAGCTCGGCGCCGCTGCGCTCGAGGAACGCCGGCACCCACTCCTCTCCGTAGCGGAGATCGGCGACGATGTGCTCCTCCCCCAGATGACGCACGCGCATCTCCAGGAAGCCGAGGCGGTTCGCCAGCTCGCGCACGTCGACGTGGAGCGGCGGGCCGTAGTCGGCGCCCTTCGGACCGACGCGATCGAAGAGCAGCAGCTGTGCCGGCAGCCCCTTCTCCGGGCCCGTGGCGTAGATGTAGCGCCCCTCGGCGTTGCGCTTGACGATGAACCGCTCCGAGCCCCGCTCGAGCCAGAGCTCCTTCTCCAAGAACAAGTGTTCGAGGGTGATGAGCACGGTGAGCACGCGGGCGGCGCCGGGGTCGTCCGTGTAGAAGTAGCCGTGCCTGAGGAACACGTCGCGCCCCAGGGGGACGGCGCCGCGGAAGTGCCGCGCGAGCTTCAGGTTCAGCTCCCGGGGCGTCGAGGTCGTCAGCAGGTTCTTGCGGTGCGCCTCGATGCCGGGGGTCTTCTTGCCCTGGAACTCGGGCTCCTGCACGAACAACACCGGCTCCGCCTTGCCGCGGGCCATCACCAGCGCTCGTTGCTTCTCCAGGCGCGGCGCTCCCGGCAGAGACGGCGTCGCCAGGGCGGCGTCGATGCGCTGCTGACAGCGGGCGCTCTCCTCGGCGAGGGTCGGCAAACGGGAGGTGGACACCACCGGCGCCTCGCTGCTCCGCGCCGCGGGGACGACGGCGCTCGTCTCCGCACGCTCCTCCGCGGGCTGCACCGCCGCAGGAGGGGCCTCGTCCCGAGGACGCTCATCCGGGCGATCGCACCCGAGCGCGACCAGCGCGAGGAGGAGGAGGGGATAGAGATGCGGCATCCTATCCTTCGTAGTGACACGTGTGACCGCGACGGGCCACCCAACATGGCCCTACATCTCCCTACATCGGGCGCTCCCTCTGCGCTCCCTCTGCGCTCCTTCCGCTTCTCCGAGCACACGAGAGCGGCGGGAACGCGGCAGCTTCTCCACGCTCGACGCGGCGCGGCGCGGGCACGAGGGCCCCGCGCCCGTCGCTGCAGGTGACGAGCGCGGGCGCGCTGATTCGGCGATCCGGTGTCGGCGACGTCGTGGATGCGACGCAACGCTTCACGACGCGACGTGAAGCGACGTGACGCGAATGGGGAGCGACGACGCGGCGCGGCGCTGGCGACGATCCCGGCGACCCAACGACGCGCACTTCACCGCACGCTCGCCCGTGACGAGCGCCGCAGCGACGCTGCGGGAGCACCGCGGTGTCGCCGTCGCTCGTTGGGGGTTCGGGGGCGCCGCAGACTCAGGGCGAGCCGGTCGACGGACCCGGGCCCGAGTCGGCTGCGGAATCAGCCGTCCAGCGCAGGCGCGGGCGTCGCGCCGCGCGGGCTTCGTCGAGACGCCCGAGGCGCGTGAGGTGCGGCGCCGTCTTCAGGAGCTGCGGCTCGCGAGCGGCCTCTTCCTTGATCGCGGCGAGCGCGGCGACGAACGCGTCGAGGGTTTGCTTCGTCTCCGTCTCCGTCGGCTCCACCATCAGCGCCCCGCGCACCACGAGGGGGAAGTAGACGGTCGGCGGGTGGAAGCCGTAGTCGATGAGGCGCTTGGCGACGTCGAGGGTCTTCACCCCCGTCGTCTGCTCCAGCTCCCGGTCCGTGAAGACGGCCTCGTGCAGCGCTGGCGTCGTGAACCCGAGAGGGAACAGCTCGCTGATGCGCGCAGCCAGGTAATTGGCGTTCAGCACGGCCAGGTCGCTGACCGCCGCCAGACCTTCGGGCCCCAGCTCGCGGATGTACGTGTAGGCGCGCACCATCATCCCGAAGTTCCCGAAGAACGAGCGCACCCGCCCGACGGACTGGGCGCGCGCCTCGTCGACGATGCATCGCTCGCCGTCGCGTCGCACCACGGGGATGGGCTGGTAGGGCTCGAGGATGGAGCGGAACGCCACGGGACCCGACCCGGGCCCGCCCCCACCGTGCGGTGTCGTGAAGGTCTTGTGCAGATTGAACTGCATCACGTCCACGCCCGCGTCGCCTGGACGAGCGCGCCCCAGCACGGCGTTGAGGTTCGCGCCATCGCCGTAGACGAGGCCGCCCCGCTCGTGGACCAGGCGAGACAGCTCCGGCATCGCGGTCTCGTAGAGACCGAGCGTGTTCGGGTTCGTGATCATGAGGCCGGCGACGTCGTCGCCCGCCGCGTCGAGAGCACGAGCGAAGGTCTCCACCTCGACGATGCCCCGCTCTCCCGCGGGGAAGGGCACCGCCTCGAAGCCATTCAAGGCGCAGCTCGCCGGGTTGGTGCCGTGCGCGCTGTCGGGGATGAACATCTTGCGAGGCGACCGGCCCTGGGCCTGATGGTAGGCCCGGATCATCATCAGCCCCGTGAGCTCTCCCTGAGCGCCCGCGGCGGGCTGCAGGGACACGCCGTCGAGGCCGACGATCTCCGCCAGGAGCTCCTGCAGAGACACCATGAGCTGCAGGGCGCCCTGAGCGAGGTGCGGCGGCGTGAGCGGGTGGAGGCCCGCGAACCCCTCGAGGCGCGCCGCCCACTCGTTCACCTTGGGGTTGTGCTTCATGGTGCACGACCCCAAGGGGTAGAACTGCGTGTCGATCGAGAAGTTCCACTGGCTGAGCCGCACGAAGTGGCGGAACGCCTCGGGCTCGCTCACCTCCGGGAACCCCGCCGGCTCTCGCCGACGGAGCGCCCCCAGCTCCGCGTCGACGTCCACCTCCGGGACGTCGAGGTCCTCGATGGACAAAGCGGTGCGGCCCGGCGCGCCTCGCTCGAAAATCGGCGGCTCGTCGAACTGCAGACCAGGAGAGGCGACGCCCGGCACGGCGCCTTATTCCTCGTCCTCGTCGGACGGCTGAGCCGGCGGTGGCTCCTCCGTGGTCACGTCCGGCTCCGTGGCGGTGCCATCCCAGCCCTCGGCGCCGGTGCGGCTCTCGAGCTCGTCGGGACGCACGCTCTTGGGATCGGGTTCCATGTTGTTCTGCTTCAACGCGGTCCAGGTGTGACCGGCGTTGTTGTCGTCGAGCCCCCACTCACCCCGGATCTCGTGGGGCTGCATGTCGTCCGGCACGATGTACCGGAAGTAGCCCTTCCCCTCGACCGTCGCGTTCGGGCCGATCATCCCGATCTTGTGCTCCTTCCACTCGTACTCGAGCACGTCACCCTTCGCCTGACCGAAGAGCTCTCCCCACTTGTCGCCAGCCACCGTGCGCCAGGCGCCGGTGACGCTGTCTCCGCTCCCCTCGACGAGGTGCAGGTAGCCGTAGGTCTGACTGTAGTAGACCCCGTGCCATTTGCCGCCCTCGGGCATTTCGCCGCTCTGGACTTCGATGGAGGTTTTCGGCCCCTGGGATCCGCCGCAAGCGACGAGGGTCGTCGCAGGGAGGGCAAGAGCGAGGATCAAGCTGGGACGTAGGTAGCCACGCAGGAACATGGCGCGCACTTTATCACGCAACCGCGTACCGCAATGGGGGAACGTACCAGAGCGCCCTGAATCAGGATCCGGCCACGAGGCGCGCACCGAGCTCACGGCCGACCTGCGCGGCCTCCGCGGTCGAAGCAGGCCATGGCACCCGCGTCTCCGCGCGCCGGAGCCGAGTGCCGTCGGGCGCCGCGAGGAGGCCGCGCAGCCAGAGCTCGTTCCCCTCCCGTAGCGCGAACGCCGCCACTGGAGTCTTGCAGTCTCCTTCGACGCTCGCCATGACGCCCCGCTCGGCCTCCACGGTGATGAGGGTGTCGAGATGCTGCAACGGAGCGAGGAGCTCCCGCAGCTCGTCGTCCTCGGCTCGATGCTCGATGGCGAGCGCGCCTTGCCCCACGGCGGGCAAGAGCTGCTCCGGGGCGAGGTCTTCGGTCACCTCGTGGCCGAGACCCAGGCGATTGATGCCGGCCCGGGCGAGGAGCACCGCGTCGACGTCTCCTTCACGGCACTTGCGGATCCGTGTCCCGACGTTGCCGCGCAGGGGGACCACCTCCACGCGAGGGTTGACCAGGCGCGCCTGCACTGCGCGGCGCAGCGACGACGTGCCGATGCGCGCGCCCACGGGCAGATCCGCGAGACCCGCTCCCGTACGGCTCACGAGCACGTCCCGGGGGTCCTCCCGCTCGGGGACACAGCCGATCGTCAACGCCGGGTGCAGCTCGGGCGGCACGTCCTTCATCGAGTGTACTGCCAGATCCGCGCGGCCATCGACGAGGGCTTCCTCGATCTCCTTGAGGAACAACCCCTTGCCGCCGATCTCCGCCAGCGGGCGGTCGGTGATCCGATCGCCCGTGGTCACGACGTGCAGCTCCTCGACCTCCAGGTCTGGGTGCAGGCGAACCAGCTCGGCGATCCAGGCTCGACATTGGGCCAGCGCGAGCTCGCTCTTGCGAGTGGCCACGACGATGCGACGGCTCATGAACGAGTCCTTAGATCAACGGCGGCCCGAGCACCACCGGACCCCACCGGACCCTGAGGGTCGCGAAGCCACGAGGACGCAGACCCCGCTGCTCAGTTCCCGGTGGCGCGGCGCCAGGACAGCGGCTCCGCCGGTTCGGCGGGCTGACCTTCGAAGGCTCCCTCGGGCTCCACGGACCGCTCACCGCTCTCGAACATCGGCGGCCGCAGGGATCCCTTCTCGAGGGCGGATGGCTCCACCCCGGAGAGGTCGAACAGCTCCTCGAGGGTCTCCGCGAGCTGCTCCAGGGAAATCCCGTCCTCGCTGATGGCCTCCTCGCGCAGTCTCTGCGTGGGGTGATGGAGCATTCGATTGAGCGCGGCGTCGAGCATCTTGAGCACGGCGGCGCGGTGCTCGGGGCCGAGATCCCGCAACCGACCGCGGAAGCTGCGCTCGACCTCGACCTCGACGGCGCTGCGCAGGCGGGCTCGCAGCGCCTTGATGACGGGCGTCGCCTGCTCCGCGTCCACCCAGCGCTCGAACCCCCGCGCCTCCTCTTCGAGGATGCGCTCCGCGTGCTCGGCTTCCCGGAGGCGCCCGGAGCGGGACTCTTCGACGACGTGGGCGAGGTCGTCGATGTTGTAGAGGAAGACGCTCTCGAGGCGACCCACCGTCGGCTCGATGTCCCGCGGCACCGCCAGGTCGATCAGGAAGAGGCTCCGCCCCCGGCGCGCCTTGCGCACGTTCTGGAGCATGTTCTCGGAGATGACGTAGTGCGGCGCGCTCGTGCTGCTGACGACGATGTCGGCCCGCACCAGCCCTTCGGGCAGCTCGTCGACGAGGCGCCCCGTCCCACGGACCTCCCGCGCCAGCTTCTCGGCGGCCTCGCTGCGACGGGCGAACACGGTGAGCTCGGCGCCAGCGTCGCGGAACAGGCGCGCGACGATGCGCCCCATCTCTCCCGAACCGATGAGCACCACCTGTCGTCCCTGGAGGTCGCCGAAGATCTGGCGCGCCAGATCGACCGCGGCGGTCGGCACCGACACCTGTCCCGTGCCGATGGCCGTCTCGTTGCGGACGCGCTTGGCGGTCCGGATCGCCCGCGGGAAGGTGCGGTGGAGCACGGGCCCCAGGGTCCCCTCGAGGCGCGCCCGCTCGAAGGCTTGCTTGAGCTGCCCGAGGATCTGCGGTTCGCCGAGCACCAGGGAGTCGAGGGACGAGGCCACCCGGAACAGGTGCTGGACCGCCCGCGCGCCCAGGTACGTGTACAGGTGCCGCTCGATGCCCTCGCCGCGAGCGCACAGCGCCTCGCGGCAGGCGAGCGCCGCGCGCTCCAGGGACTCCGCCGCGGCATCGGCGCCCGCGGCGATCACCTCGACGCGATTGCAGGTGGAGACGACGAACGCCTCGCGCACGTCCGCCCGCGCCACCAGCTCCCGTAAGAAGGTGCACACCTCCGCGTCGGGGAGGGCGAAGCGCTCCCGCACGTCGATGGGCGCCGTGCGGTGGGAGATGCCGACGACGACGATCACGTGCCAGCCCCCAGGATCGAGCGCACGGCGTAGAACACGAGCATGAGGGACACGCACACGACCCCGGCCAGGGTGCCGTAGGCCAGGCGCCGTCCACGCCATCCCGCGAGGGCCCGCATCGAGAGCACTCCTGCCACCAAGAACCACGTGAGGTACCCGAGGGCGGTGCGCAGGAACGACGCGCTCCCCACGGGCCCGACCTGGGCGAAGAACAGCGCCCCGGACACGACCCCGAAGGTGAGCAGCGGAAAGCCGATCAACAAGAGGCGGTGCTCGGTGCTCTCCAAGGCGGTCAGCGCCGGCATGCGGCCGCCCGCGAGGGGCGCGCGCTTCTCCTTGAGGCGCTGTTCCTGGACCAAATAGAACACCGACGCGGCGCCAGCGAGGAGCACGAAGCCGAGCCCCACGATGTTGCTGGTGATGTGCAGGGCCAGCAGCGTCCGGGACAACCCCGCCGGGGGCCCGTGATCTCCCACGAACTGGGCCGCCACGAGGAAGGTGAGGGCCAGCGGCGCCACGAACACTCCGATCGCACCGAGGCCCCGTCGGGCCCGGAGCCAGAGGTAGGCCACGGCCGCGACGAGCGCCGCCAGGCTGAGAGAAAAATGGACGCTCTCCACGGGACACACCCTCGAGAACAGGGAGGCGAAGACCACGTGGGCGCCGTGACAGATCGTGCCCACGGCCAGCATCCGCGGCGCCCAGCGCGCTTCGGCCGCGACGCCGTCGCGACGCGCGAGGTCGATGAAAAAGAGGGTCGCCGCGACCGAATAGGCGATCACCCCGAGGGTGAAGGCGATGTTGGCGAGCTGGTCCATGGGGGCTGGGCGCCGCACCGTAGCGCGGACGTGCCAGGCGTACCACGCGGCCGGGCCGAGAGCAGGGGCTCAGTAGCCGGCGGCGCTCACGACCCGATCGCCGGCGAGGAGCTCTCGATTCGACTCCACGACCAGGGCCACGGAGCTGTACTTCTCCGTTCGCAGGATGCGCACCTCGCCGATCACCTCGTCGGGGAAATCCGCGTCATCCCCCTTGATCGGGGTGATCTCGCTGGGCACGAGCTCTGGAGAGTCGAGGCGGATGCGGGCGCGAGCCGTGCGCGGCGCGTTCTGGAGCCCGCGGCGCCATTGATCGCCACGCCGCACCACCTTCATGCGGTTCCCCGGCTCGAGCCCGTCCTCCGAGCCCTTGTCCAGGAACACCACCTGGTTTTGGGCCACGTAGACGTGGGGGTAGATGCTCGCCAGCACCCGGGCGACGACGTCTGCCTGGGCCGGCTTGATGGGGACGACGTCGAAGCGGCGCCCGACGGGGCCCACCTTCACCCCGCGCTCGATCACGTCGATGGCCTCGGTGATCTCCCCGCGGGCCACCCGCGTCTCCGGATCCCACTGGTTCACCCGGATAGTGCCGTAAATCTTCACGATTTCCCCGGGCGGTCGGCGCGCCCCCGGCACCTTCGCCGGCTGCCGCACCTCGAGGAAGGCCGTGAGCTGCTGACCGAGCCGCGGCTCGACCCCCTCTCGCATCAGCAGGTAGACCTGGTTGCCGTAGCTCAGCAGCATCTGATCCTCGGCGGATCCGACGAGCTCGCCCCACACGTCCTCCTCGGGATCGCCGATGTAGCCCTGGTCCCGGAGGAAGATGGTGCCCTCCGCGAGGCCCGAGCGCCGGGCGACGAGGGGCGCGTCGAGGGCGCGGGCGCCCGTGGCCGTGGCCGTGGCGCTCTGGGCTCCCGGCTGGCGCACCCGCAGCTGATCGCCCGGATAAATCCAGTGGGGGTTCTCCACCTGGGGGTTGAGGCTCCAGAGCTGGGGCCACGCCCACGTATTGCCCAGGTAGTGACCGGACAGATCCCAGAGGGTGTCCCCCTGCCGCACGACGTGGAGCTCCGCGTTCCCTGCGGGGCGGCGGCCGTAGCCGCTGAAGGTCCCGATGTGGAGCGAGTCGCCCGCCTCCTCGTCGCCGCCCACCCCGGTGACGATGCCGCCCCCCTCCTGGCGCGGTGCGAGGTCGAAGCCGTCCGACGAGCGCTCTCCAACCATCGGCTGCGCGCTGGAGGGCAGGTGGGCGTTGAGGTTCGACCCTGGCGCGAGGCCGCCCCCGGCGGGCGGAGCTCCGCCTCCAACGGTTCCCCCGACGAGCACCTGCCCCGCCGAGGAGGAGCCGGCCCCCTCCGCGCCGTTCTGGGCGAGCGCGCCCCGGGACGTGAGCAAGGCCGGAACGACCAGGAGAGCGAGCGAGCGGCGGGTGGTCATGGCTTGGTCCTCGAAGATTCGGTCGGTGCGAGGGTCACGGCGTCGTCGAGGGGCTGGAGCTTGGGCTCCTCGTTCCCCCGCAGCCGGAGCATGGGACGCGGGGCATCGGCGGGCTGGGTGTCCGGCGACGTCGGGAGGGCGCTGGCCGTGACGGGCTCGTCGGCGACGGAATGGGTCGCGGGCGCCGCGGGCGTGCCAGGAGGAACCAGCCGGACCACCCGGAGCGGTGGCCGTTCGGTCGCTGCGGCGCCCTCCCCCTCCCCGGGCTCTCCCGAGGCCGTCGCGCCCGGGGCGTCTCCCTGCGGCCTCTCCCCTCGCTCTCCGCAGGCGTCGGGTCCCTTCGCGTCCCGGGTCGCCCGGGCGAGCCGGGCCCGCAGCTCCTGGTTTTCCTGCTGGAGCTCCGTGAGCCGCGCGTCGACGGCCATCGACTCGGGGGTCGACGGGGTCGACGGCGCCGCGGCGCGGCCGCACCCGGCCAGAGCGCACGCCGCTGCGAAGCTGCCAGCCCAGATCGAGGGGGACCGCTGTAGGTAGGGAGGGACCATCGCTGTGGGATCGTACGGGGCCCGGGAAACGGCGGCCAAATTGACGACCCTCCCAGCCGCGTCTAGCTTCACTTCGTGAGGCGGCACGACCAAGAGCCCCTGGATTCGCCGGACGAGGGCGTGGACCCGGCGGAGGAGTCCCTGGACTCCGCGACGGACCATGATCTCCCCGAGTCCGAAGCGGAGGATCTCGAGTCGATGACGGAGGGGCTCGACTCCGCGACGGGGCTGGAGCCGCCGTCGGAGGAGCTCTTCCCTGCGCGCCGCCGTGGGCGCGCGCGCCGCCTGCGGCGCCTCGATCTTCGCAAGACGCTGTTCGTGCTCCCCAACGCGATCACCCTGGCGAGCGTCTTCTGTGGCTTCAACGCCATCCGGGTGGCGGGGACCCCCGAGGCGGACGCCAGCGACTTCTATCGCGCCGCGGTGCTGCTGATCTTCGCCATGCTGTTCGATCTCATGGACGGGCGCGTCGCGCGTCTCACGAAGACCCAGAGCGCCTTCGGCTTGCAGCTCGACTCCTTGGCGGACGTGATCTCCTTCGGGCTCGCTCCGGCGATCCTGGTCTACCAGTGGGTGCTCTATCGGCTCCCCATGGCGGGGCTCCTCACGGCGTTCCTGTTCGTCGCCTGCGCCTGCATCCGCCTGGCCCGCTTCAACGTGCTCAGCTCGACGGACACCGGCGCTCCGGTGAAGCCGGGCAAATACATCATCGGGCTGCCCACGCCGCCCGCCGCGGGGATCCTGATTTCTCTCGTCGTGGCGAACCACGCCGTCGGCGGCGCCCTGGGTGACGAGCGGTACACCATCGGCATCCTGGTGATGACCGTGGTGCTGAGCTTGCTGATGGTCTCGAACGTGCGGTTCCGATCCTTCAAGGATCTGCGACTGAACACGGGCACCCTCCTGCTCGTGCTCTTCGTGATCACCTCGAGCGCCTTCGTCTGGCAGCGCTTCAAGCCCCAGTTCGTGTTGGTGTGGTTGCTGTGTTTCTACGTACTCATCGGATTGCTCGAAGGGCTCCGGTCGATCGCCGCGCGCCTGGCGCGGATGGGGAGCCGCGAGTCCACCTCGGCGGACTCCGGTTGACCTTCGCGCCGCCCGCCCGTTGGCCTCGCCGGGCGGTCTCCTGGCGCGGCCCCCTGCTCGCCCTGCTCGCCCTCGTTGGCTTGCCGCACTGCGAGCGCAAGGCCGACCCCTACGACGCGCCCGCCCAGCCCACGGAGGCAGAGGCGCCCTCCGGAGAGCGGCTGCCTCCCCTCGAGCTCCGGGACGACACCCCGGGGACGCTCCTCACCTGGGTGGACGACGAGGGCGAGTTCCGCGTCGCCCAGCGGCCCGCGGACGTCCCCGAGGCCGCGCGAGCGAAGGTGCGGGTCGTCGTGCAGGGCAAGCCAGCGGGCACCCCGGAGACCGTCTACGTCGCGGATCTGACCCAGAAGCAGGCGGACGGCCGCTATCCTGTCCGGACCATGCCGCGCGCCGCCTGGGACGAGCTCGGCGCCGAGCGCCGCCAGGCCCGGATCAAGGAGCTGACCCCTCCGGTCGAAGAGGTGCCGCCCGGCTCCGGCGGCCCCGTCGTGATCTACGGCGCCGACTGGTGCAAACCCTGTCACCAAGCGGAGGACTACCTCCGGCAGCGCAAGGTCGCCGTGGTGCTCAAGGACATCGAGCAGGACCCCGCGGCGCAGGCGGAGATGCAGCGCAAGCTCGCGGCGGCGAACCTCCGCAACGCGTCCATCCCCGTGATCGACGTCGGCGGAACCCTCCTCGTCGGTTTCAGCCCCCGCGCCCTCGACGCCGCCTTGGCGAAGCTCCCGAAGGACTCGGCAGAGCCGGCCTCGCCCTGAGCGCCCGTGGAGCCCCCCCTCAGTCGTTCGTGAGGTCCCCCCGGGACGCCTTCCCGGCGGGGATCGTGGATGGCGCGCGGGCGCGCGTGAAGGCTCACGGGCCGGCCGCTCTCCGGAACGCACGAATCGACGACGCTCCCTCTGATGCGGGGCGCGCTCTCGGCCGTTCCTCCGGCGCGGGGGACGTGAGCCCGACGAGTGGCCCATCCGTAAGCCCCCCGAGTGCGTCGTGGAGGAGTCCGCTTGGAGAAAAAAATCGAAACCAGGCCGGGGCGACGGTACCCCCTGGGCGCGACGCATGATGGTCTGGGCACGAACTTCAGCATTTACTCACAGGTTGCGGAAGCCGTAGAACTCTGCCTGTTCGACGAGGACGGGGTCGAGGAGCGAGTCCGCCTCGAAGAGGTCACGGCCTTCTGCTGGCACGTCTACCTGCCCGGGGTGGGCCCCGGTCAGCGCTACGGCTATCGCGTCCACGGGCCCTGGGACCCGCAGCGGGGCTCACGCTGCAATCCCAACAAGCTCCTCCTCGATCCCTACGCGAAGGCGGTCACGGGGCGCATCGACTGGACGGAAGCCTGCTTTCCCTACCGCTTCGGGGATCCGCACTCGCGCAACGATCAGGACAGCGGTCCACATGTCGCCAAGGCCGTGGTCCACAGCCCCTACTTCGACTGGGGCAACGATCGGCCGCCGGACATCCCCCTGCACGAGTCGATCATTTACGAGGTGCACGTCAAAGGCTTCACCGCGACGCACCCGGACGTCCCCCCGAACCTGCGCGGGACCTACGCGGGGCTCGCGCATCCCGCCGCGATCGAGCACCTGCGACGGCTCGGCATCACCGCCGTGGAGCTCCTGCCCGTGCACCAGTTCGTGCACGACGCCCACCTCGTCGAGCGCGGTCTCCGCAACTACTGGGGCTACAACTCCATCGGCTTCTTCGCCCCCCACAACGAGTACGCCAGCTCCGGGGACCTGGGCGAGCAGGTTCAGGAGTTCAAGTCGATGGTCAAGGAGCTGCACGCCGCGGACATCGAGGTGATCCTGGACGTCGTCTACAACCACACCGCGGAGGGCAACCACCTGGGCCCGATCCTGTCGTTCAAGGGCATCGACAACCAGGCCTACTACCGCCTCGTGGGGGACGACCCCTTCTACTATTATGACACGACGGGCACCGGGAACTCGCTGAACATGGCGAATCCCCACACGCTGCAGCTGATCATGGACTCGCTGCGCTACTGGGTCACCGAGATGCACGTCGACGGCTTCCGCTTCGACCTCGCCGCGACCCTCGCCCGTCAGTTCCACGAGGTGGACAAGCTCTCGGCGTTCTTCGATCTCGTGCAGCAGGATCCCATCGTGGGCCGGGTGAAGCTGATCGCGGAGCCCTGGGACTTGGGGGAGGGCGGCTACCAGGTGGGCAATTTCCCCCCCAACTGGTCGGAGTGGAACGGCAAGTACCGCGACACCGTGCGCGACTACTGGCGCGGCCAGCACGCCACCCTGGCGGAGCTCGCCTCGCGCCTCACCGGCTCCTCGGACCTGTACTTCAAGGACACGCGCGCGCCCTCCGCCAGCATCAATTTCGTGACCGCCCACGACGGGTTCACGCTGAAGGACCTCGTCTCCTACAACAACAAGCACAACGAGGCGAACGGCGAGGAGAACCGCGACGGCGAGACCCACAACCGCTCGTGGAACTGCGGCGTCGAGGGGCCGACGAACGCCGCCGCGGTCCGCGCCTTGCGGGCCCGCCAGCAGCGCAACTTCCTGGCGACGCTCTTGTTGTCCCAGGGCGTACCCATGATCCTCGGCGGCGACGAGATCGGGCGAACCCAACGCGGGAACAACAACGCCTACTGCCAGGACAACGAGCTGTCCTGGTTCGATTGGGAGCAGGTCGACGAGGAGCTGCTCGACTTCACCAGCAAGCTCATCGCGCTGCGGCGCGAGCACCCCGTCTTCCGGAGGCAGCGCTGGTTCTTCGGGCAGCCGATCCGCGGCACGGTGGACATCGGCTGGTGTCGGCCCGATGGCAGCGAAATGAGCGACGAGGATTGGTCGACGGGGTACGCCCGAGCCGTGGGAGTGTTCCTGAACGGGACGGCCCTCCTCGGGCGCGACCCGCGCGGCCAACGCATCCACGACGACTCGTTCTTGGTGCTGCTGAACGCCCACCATGGCCCCCTGCAGTGGACCCTCCCCAAACAGTGGGGCACCCGCTGGGAGGTCGCGGTGGACACGAACGCGAGCACGGAGCACGAGCCGAGGCTCGTGCGGAAGTCGCTGATCGTAGCGGGTCGCAGCCTCGTGTTGCTCCGCAAGCTGGAGGAATGAGCGTGTCCTTCTCGGCGCAGCGCGCTCGACGGCCGGCCCCGCCCTCCGCTCTGCTCCCCTCCGTTCTGCGCGGTGTTCCATGAATCCCCCTGGCTCGACGTATCGCCTCCAGCTCCACCCCGGCTTTCGCTTCGAGGACGCCATCGGCGTCCTGCCCTACCTGAGAGCGCTCGGCGTGACGCACGTCTACTCGTCGCCCCAGCTGCAGGCCGCCCGCGGCTCCACCCACGGCTACGACGTCGTGGACCACAGCCGACCGAACGCGGAGCTCGGCGGTGAGGAGGGGCACGCCCGCTACTGCCGCGCCCTCGGTGAGGCCGGCCTCGGACAGGTGCTCGACATCGTCCCCAATCACATGGCCATCCCTGGTCGGGAGAACCGCTGGTGGTGGGACGTGCTCCAGAACGGGCCCGCGTCCCGCTACGCGCCGTATTTCGACGTCACCTGGGACTCCCCCGAGGCCAAGCTGCGCAACCTGGTGCTCATGCCGATCCTCGGCGACCACTACGGGCGGGTCCTGGAGGCGGGGCAGCTCGTGCTGGAGCGGGAGGGGCCCGTCTTCCACGTCCGCTACTTCGACCACGTCCTGCCGATCGCGCCGAGGACGCTGCGCGGCCTGCTCGCACCGCCGGCGCGCCGCATCCAGTCCGACGAGCTCGCCTTCATCGCCACCGCCTACGGGCGCCTCCCCTACGCCACCCTCACCGATCCCGCCAGCGTCGAGGAGCGTCACCGGGATCAGCGGGTGCTGACGGCGCAGCTGGCGCGCCTGCTGGAGCAGAACCCCGAGGTCGGCGCGGCCATCGACGAGGAGGTGGCCAACATCAACCGGGACGTGGACGCGCTCGATCGGCTCCTGGAGGCGCAGAACTATCGCGTGGCGTACTGGCGCACGGCGGGGCGCGAGCTGGACTACCGGCGCTTCTTCGACATCAACACTCTGGCGGGCCTGCGCGTCGAGGACCCGCGGGTCTTCGAGGAGTCCCACGCGCTCGTCCTGCAGTGGATCGCGGCGGGCGTCGTCGACGGCCTCCGCGTCGACCACCCCGACGGGCTCCTGGATCCCGAGCAGTATTTCTCCCGGCTCGCCGAGGCCACTGGCGGCGCGTGGACCGTGGCCGAGAAGATCCTGGAGGCGGACGAGGAGCTCCCCACGGAGTGGGCGGTGGCGGGCACCACCGGCTACGAGTTCTGCAATCTCGTGGGCGGGCTGTTCGTGGATCCCGAGGGGGAGACGCCCATCACGAACCTCTACCGGGATCTGACCGGCAACGATCTCGACTACGAAGAGGCGGTCTACCGGAACAAGCGCCTCGTGCTCCGCGAGATCCTGGCGGCGGACGTCACCCGTTTGGCGGAGGTATTCGTCGCCGTGTGCGAGCGGCACCGACGTCATCGCGACTACACCCGCTGGGATCTGACGGAGGCGCTGCGCGAGGTCGTCGCCTGTTTCCCCGTGTACCGGAGCTACGTGCGGGCCGCGGAGGGGCTCGTGCGCCCGGCGGACGCCCGCTACGTCACCGCGGCGATCGCCGCGGCCCGAGAGCGTCGCCCGGACCTGGACGGCGAGCTCTTCGAGTTCATCGAGAGCCTGCTCCTGCTGCGCGTCGCGAACGCCAGCCCCCTCGAACACGACCTCGTGATGCGCTTTCAGCAGCTCACGGGGCCCGCCATGGCCAAGGGCGTGGAGGACACGACCTTCTATCGCTTCAACCGCTTCGTTGCCCTCAACGAGGTGGGCGGGAACCCGGCTCGCTTCGGGGTCACGCCGGACCAGTTCCATCGCGCCATGGAGGAGAGCCACGCGCGCTGGCCCCACACCATGCGCACCCTGTCCACCCACGACACGAAGCGGAGCGCCGACGTGCGCGCGCGCCTGTTCGTCCTCTCGGAGCTCGCGCGCGAGTGGTGCACCTTCGCGGAGCGCTGGGTCCGTCGGTTCGAGCGCCACTGGTCCGGGGAGTACGATCCGGACGCCGCCTACGTGCTCCTGCAGGCGCTCGTCGGGGCCCACCCCCTCGAAGCGCCCCGGGCCGCCGCCTACATGGAGAAGGCGTCGAAGGAGGCCAAGCGCCGCACGAGCTGGGTGAACCCGGACGCCGAGTACGACCAGGCGCTACGCGGCTTCGTGGAGCGCGTCGCTCTCGACGGAGAGTTCCAGAGCGCCCTCGGCGAGTTCGTCGACTCGCTGCTCTGGCCCGGGCGGGTCAACTCCCTGGCTCAGACCCTCCTCGCGCTCACGGCGCCCGGAGTGCCCGACGTGTATCAGGGCACCGACCTCTGGGACCTCAGCCTCGTCGACCCCGACAACCGCCGCCCCGTCGACTACGAGGTGCGACGCCGTCTGCTCGCGGAGCTCGACCAGCGCACCCCCGAGGACCTCGTGGCGCGGGCCGACGACGGAGCCATCAAGCTCCACGTGATCCGCGCCGCGCTGCATCTGCGCAGGCGTCACCCCGCCGCGTTCGGGAGCGGCGCGGCGGGCGCCTACCGCCCCCTCTCCTTCGAGGGGCCCGAGGCGCGGTACTGCGTCGGCTTCACCCGCGGCGATCGAGTCGCCGTGCTCGTGCCGCGGCTCGCCGCGCGCGCGCTGCAGCGCGATCCCCGCTGGAGCCCGGAGCTGCAGTGTGAGCTCCCGCGGGGCTCCTGGCGAAACCGGCTCACCGGAGAGGCGCTCGAGGGCGGTACGATCGCGGGGCGCGCCCTCCTCGGGCGGTTCCCGGTCGCGCTCCTGGAGAGGGTGAACGACGTATGAGGACACGATCCACCGCCCGCGCGGCGCACCCCCTGGAGGTGCGGTCATGAGGTTCTCCGTCTGGGCGCCACGCGCCCGTCACGGCGTGGAGGTCGAGATCGCCGGCGAGCGCCGCGCGCTCCACCGCGGTCCGGACGATGAGTGGTTCCTCGAGGTGCCCGAGGCCGGACCGGGGACGAACTACGCGTTCGTCCTTGATGGCGGGCGTCCCCTGCCGGATCCTCGCTCCCAGCACCAACCGGCGGGCGTCCATGGCCCGAGCCAGGTCGTCGATCTCGCTGGGTTTCCGTGGAGCGATGGCGCTTGGAAGGGATTTCACCTGCCCGGATCCGTGCTCTACGAGCTCCACGTCGGGACGTTCTCTCCCGAGGGCACCTTCGACGGCGCGATCGCCCGCCTGGATCACCTCGTCGATCTCGGCGTCGACGCCGTGGAGCTGATGCCCGTCGTCGAGTTCCCCGGCACGCGGGGCTGGGGCTACGACGGCGTCGATCTCTTCGCGCCGCACCACGCCTACGGCGGGCCGGGCGGGCTCCAGCGCCTCGTCGATGCCTGCCACGCGCGCGGCCTCGGCGTGATCGTCGACGTCGTCTACAACCACCTCGGCCCGTCCGGGAACTACTTGGGGGAGTACGGACCCTACTTCTCGAGTCGTCACTCGACCAACTGGGGAGACGGCGTGAACCTGGACGGACCGGACAGCGATCACGTCCGGCGCTTCTTCCTGGACAACGCGCGCATGTGGCTGCGCGACTACCACGCGGACGGGTTGCGGCTCGACGCCGTGCACGCCCTCGTCGACGACTCGGCGCTCCACTTCCTCGAAGAGCTGTCCAGCGAGGTCCGGGAGCTGTCCGCCCAGCTCGGCCGCCGCCTCTGGCTGATGCCGGAGAGTGACCTGTCCGACCCGCGCTTCGTGCGGCCTGCTGCCAGCGGCGGCTACGGCCTCGACGCCGCGTGGGCGGACGAGTGGCACCACGCGCTGCACGCGGCGCTCACCGGCGAGCGCGACGGCTACTATCGCGACTTCGGGAGCCTGGCTCACCTCGCGAAGGCGCTGCGCCAAGCCTGGGTGTACGACGGCGTGTACTCCCCTCATCGCAGGCGTCGACACGGGCGCCCCCCGGTGGGGCTCTCGGGACACCAGTTCGTGGTGTGCACCCAGAACCACGATCAGGTCGGCAATCGGGCCCGCGGGGAGCGCACGAGTCAGCTCCTGTCCGTGGAGCGGCTCGAGATCGCCGCGGCGCTGTTGCTCACGAGCCCCTTCGTGCCGCTCCTGTTCCAGGGCGAAGAGTGGGGCGCCCGCACGCCGTTCCTCTACTTCACCGACCACGAGGATCCCGCGCTCGCCCGCGCCGTGAGCGAGGGGCGCCGCAACGAGTTTCGGGCGTTCGGATGGGATCCAGAGGCGGTGCCCGATCCCCAAGATCCGGAGACGTTTCGGTCGTCCCGGCTCGACTGGACCGAGCTGGAGCGGGAGCCCCACCAGCGGCTGCTGCGCTGGTATCGGGCGCTCCTGGGGCTGCGGCGCGCGCGCCCGGAGCTCCGTGGGGGGCGCATCGAGGACGTGCACGTCACCCACGACGAAGCCGAGCGCTGGCTCGTCGTGCTGCGTGGCGCCGTCGGGGTGGCCGTGAACCTCGCCGCGCGCCGGCGCGCGATCCCTCTCGCTCGTCAGCCAGAGGAGCTCTTGCTCGGAAATGGCGCGCCCGTCTTCGGACCGGGCACCGTGGAGCTCGACGCGGACGGCGTCGCCGTGTTCTCCGTCGCCTGAGCCGTCGCTTGAGCCGGGCGAGGCTCGGTCCGGCTCAGTCCTCGTCGATCAGCGGGAAGAGCTGGAACGTCGCCACCGCGACGCACTCCGTCGACTCGGAGCGGGCGATGATCGAACGCAGCTCGGCGAAATAGCTGCGCTGCAGCTCCCGCAGTCGTGCGTAGTCCGCGCGGGAGACCCCGAACACGTTGAAGGCGAAATTCCCGGGCCCCGCCTCCCGCACCCGCTCGGCTCCCTGCTGCATCCAGAAAGCCGCCAGGTGGCGCGTCGCCGCCGGGTCGCGCCCCGTGTCGACCGTGAGGGACTTCGTCGCCCGATACCTCTTGCCGTCCCAGGTCAGGTCCCCCGTCGCGCACAGCAGATCGAGACAGCGCTGCTCCTCGTTCACCGTCAGCCCGAGGCGCGACGCGATCCAGCCCGGGCGGTGCTCGGTCAGGGCGGCGTAGGACTCGAGATCGACGGCACGCAACACCGCGTGGGACCACGGCAACTCGTACGCGGAGCGTCGCGCTGCTTGCAGAGCGCGCCACAACTCGGCGACCTCCGGCAGCTCCGCGGGATCGACGAGAGTCGCGAGGAAGTCCACGAGCGCCAGAGTGGCCGCCTCGAAGAGCGCCAGAAACTCCGGCAGAGGTGGCTCGGTCTTCCCGTGCAGCCAGCGGGAGACGGCGAAGCGATCGCGCCCCAGAGCGTCGGCCAACGTCGCCAGGGGGCGCCTCCCCCACAGGTCCCGGAGCACCGCCGCGACCCCCGCCTTGGTGGTGAGGTCGACCTGCCCCGCGAGGTCCGGGTGGGGAAGGAAACGCTGCAGCGCCTCGTTCGGCGTACGCCCGACCAGGAGCGCCAGCCGGAAGAACTTGGCGGCCGAGGGGAACCCCTGCCCGCTCTCCCAGCTGTAGAGCACGTTGCTCCGGTACCCGAGGCGATGGCTCAGAGCCACCTGGGAGCGGCGGCCCCGCAGGGCGCGGATCAGCTGGCAGGCGAGTCTCGACGTGTCCACGGGTCGGATTCGGAGAGGGAACGAAGGAAGAGGTCAGGAAAGGCCGGAAGGGAGTCTCCGGGAGTTCTGCACCTGAGCGGGTACTTCGAGGGACGGAAAGTGCAAATCGACTCTGGCCCTCGGAGAGCTGGAGGGCAAGGATGGGAGAGGCCGGGTCCTGGAGATCCGCCCCACTCGGGAGCACCTCGATGCACCGCTCTCTCCGCGCTTTACTCCTTTCCCCCACCGCTCACGGCTCCGCCGGACAGGGCACGTCGGGTCGCTGCCTGGGGCGTCACGACGCCGCGAGTCGGCGTTCCCCGGGTCGTTGGCTCTGCGGGAGCTGCCTTCTGGTGGTGCTGGCATGCACCAGCGGCCAGACGGGAGGGCAGGTGCGCACCCCGGCGGAGGACGCCGCGGAGAGCGGCTGCGTCGACGTGACGCGCACGCCCGTCGAGCGGGAGGCGGCGACCCCCTTGGGGTTCCCGGCCGACTCGATCCTCGCCTTCACCGAGGGCTCACACACGGAGACGATCCAGTGGGGCCCCGGAGCACGCCACGCAGACGCGCTCCGAGTGACCCCCGCAGATGGGACGGGCCAGCTGATGCTCACGATCGAGGCCACTGGCCCGATCGAGGTCCGCGAACAGACCCCCTCCTCGAGCGACGGCGGAGAAGAGTTGGCTCCCGCCGCGTGCCCCGATCTCCTCACGATCGGCGTGCGGGTGCAGATCACGACGGACGACGGTGGCCTCGACGAGGTGTTCGACGCCGAGCTCCGCACCACCAGCGGCACCGAAGCGAGCTTGCACCTCCCCCTCATCCCGGCTCGGCTGCGAGGCAGCTTCGCCGTCGAGGTGCTCCAGCCTCACCAGACGATCGAGCAGGTCCGCCTCTCGACGACCTTCTCCCCGGAAGGCTTCCGGGGGTCGATCACCGGAACCCTCGCGACGAGTCAGGGGGAAAACGGGTCCGCGGAGAGCGTCACCTTCGGTCGCTGGCCCGCAGGAGAGCCCCTCGACGAGGAGTGACGGAACGCGCCTGCGACCCTGCCTCCTCGGGGGTCTGCTTGCTCGGAGGCCCCTGCTTGCTCGGGGGTCCCCGCTTCCTCAGGGGCGGCCCTGCCTCCTCGAGGCCCTGCCTCCCGAGCGTTCCTGCCTTCAGGAAGCCTGCCTCTCAGGGCCCGCCGCAGGCGCCCCCTCACGAAAAGACGACGGTCTTGTTGTCGTAGGCCAGGACGCGGCTCTCCAGGTGCCAGCGCACCGCGCGCGCCAGCACGGATTTTTCGAGGTCCTTGCCCTTGCGCACCAGGTCCTCCACCGAGTCGCGGTGGGAGCACCGAACCACATCCTGCTCGATGATCGGCCCTTCGTCGAGCTGTGACGTGGCGTAGTGAGCCGTGGCTCCGACCAGCTTCACCCCGCGCTCGTACGCCTGGTGATACGGTCGTCCCCCGACGAAGGCCGGCAAGAAGGAGTGGTGGATGTTGATGATCCGCTCCGGGTACTCCGCCACGAACTCGGCGCTGAGGATCTGCATGTACCGGGCCAGCACCACGAGATCGATCTCGGAGCTCCGGAGGAGCTCCAGGGCCTGCTGCTCCTGCTCACGCTGGGTCGCCTTCGAGACGGGGAGGTGGTGGAACGGGATCCCGAACTGCTCCGCGACGGGCCCGAGATCGGGGTGATTGCTCACCACGAGCGCCAGGTCTCCGTCGATTTCGCCCGCGCGATGACGCAACAGGAGATCGTAGAGGCAGTGATCGTACTTGGACACGAAGATGGCGATGCGCTTGCGCTTCTGCCGCCCCTCCTCGTCGGTGCTGAACTCGACGCGGCACTTCATGGAGAAGCGCCCGGCGACCTCGTCGATGGCGCGACGCAGCGTGAGGCGGTCGGTGGTGAGCTCGGAGGTCTCGAAGCAGATGCGCTGGAAGAACTGGCCAGCTTGGCGATCCGTGTGCTGGTCGGAGTCGAGGATGTTGGCGCCGTGACCCGCCAGGACCTGTGCGAGGGCCGCGACGATGCCGCGCCGATCCGGACAAGAGACGAGCAGGGTGGCCAGCTGCGGAGGCAAGCGAGAACTCATGGGCGCGAACTATAACAGGCGCTCGGTTGATTTCCCCGCAGCCTCGCCCCACGCTCGCTCCGACGGGCACCGCGCGAGGGAGCGTACGAGCGAGATGGCCACCAGGACCTACAACTTCGACGGGATCGTCGGCCCGACCCACGGTTATGGGGGGCTCTCCCCGGGCAACCTGGCGAGCATGCGGCACCGCGGCGCCCCGGCGAATCCCCGCGCGGCGGCGCTCCAGGGCCTCGACAAGATGCGGCGCGTGCACGACCTCGGGGGGTGCCAGGCCGTGCTCCCGCCGCAGCCGCGCCCCGACGTCCGCTGGCTCCGCCGGCTCGGGTTCACGGGGAGCGACGCGGCCGTGTTGCGTCGCTGCTCGGCCGAGGCCCCGGACCTGTTGCGGGCGGCGTCCAGCGCTTCGGCCATGTGGACCGCCAACGCGGCCACCGTCGCCCCGTCGAGTGACAGCGGCGACGGGCGCGTCCACCTGACCGTGGCGAACCTGGCCACGATGGCCCACCGCTCCCTCGAGCCGCCCACGACGTTCCGCGTGCTCCGCCGCGTGTTCGCGAGCGCCGAGCACTTCGTCGTCCACGAACCCCTCCCCGCCGTCCCGCCCCTGTTCGACGAAGGCGCCGCCAACCACACCCGCCTGACCACGACCCAGGGCCGCGTGCACCTGTTCGCCTGGGGTCGCGCGGCGACGGGACCGGACCCTCAGCTGCGCTTCCCGGCACGTCAGGGAGAGCTGGCGAGCCGCGCCGTGGCGCGTTTGCACCAGCTCCGCCCCGAGGAGGCGCTCTTCTGGCAGCAGAATCCCGCGGGCATCGACGCGGGGGCCTTTCACACGGACGTCCTGGCCGTCGGCGAGGGGGCGTTCTTCATGATGCACGAGGCGGCCTTCGTCGAGCCGGACGCCCTGCGCGAAGCGCTCGCCGCCCGCCTCGGCCACGAGCTCCAGATCGTCGTGGCGAACTCTGCCGAGCTGCCCGTCGCGGAGGCGGTCGCCGCTTACCCCTTCAACAGCGAGCTCATCGAGCGCAGTGATGGCAGCTTGGTGATCCTCGCCCCCCAGGAGGCGTGGCAGTCCGACGCCTCCCGAGCCTTCCTCCAGCGGGTCGTGGCGGAAGGGGGTCCGGTCGTCGACGTGGAGGCGATCGACGTGAACGCCTCCATGAACAACGGCGGCGGTCCTGCGTGCCTGCGCCTCCGGGTTCCCCTCACGGAGACCGAGGCGAGCTCCCTCGGCGCGCGCGTGACGTATGACGCTGCCCTCGACGGCGAGCTACGCGCCTGGGTGCAGCGGCACTACCGAGACCGGCTCACCCTCGAGGACCTCTCCGATCCCGAGCTCCTCACGGAGGTCCACACGGCCCTCGACGAGCTCAGCGAGATCCTCGAGCTCGGCTCGGTCTACGATTTCCAGACGGACCCGAGCGCACCCAACGCGAGCTAGCCGAAGCGCCCGTCGAGCCCCATCGATTTCACGCGCATGCCGCAGGGAGACGCTCCTGTGACTCCGGGGCCGTCCCCCAGGAGACCCGCTCCAGCTCCCCAGGCTCGGCCCGAAACACCCGTCCAGGCACGTCGACGGCGCGTCACACATCCGCTCGCGCGGCGCGCCGCGATGGATCATTCCTGACAGGAGGGGCGCACCTCGCGCCGCGACCACGACACCGCGCGCCAGGGGCTAGTCCCCGGGACCAACCCGAGGAGGGGAAATGAGCATCGCACGCCGCGTCCAGGAAGAGCTCTCCGAGCAGGGCCTCGACTACGAGGTCATCACCCACGAACCGACGGTTCACAGTCAACAAACGGCAGAGGCCGCCCGGATCCCCGGGGACAGGCTCGCCAAGGGCGTGGTCATGAAGGACGACCAGGGCCCGATGCTCGCGGTCATCCCCGCCAGCCACTCCGTCGACGTAGATCGCCTCAACGATCTGACGGGGCGTCACCTCGCCCTGATGCCGGAAGCCGAGCTCGCGCGGCTCTTCACCGATTGCGAGATCGGCGCCGTGCCAGCAGCTGGCTCCGCCTACGGACTTCCGACCGTGACGGACTCGAAGCTCCTCACCCAAGACGAGGTGTGGTTCGAGGGAGGCGACCACGAGAGCCTCCTGCGCGTCACCGGGTCGACGTTTCGCCGCATGATGCGCAAGGGTGGCGTCGGGCCCATCAGCCGCCACTCCTGACGAGGTCCGCCGCGTGGTCACCTCGCCGACCTGCGCCAGCTCACGGCGAGCTCACTGCCCTCGGCGCAGGTAGAAGAAATCCCGTTCGGAGGGGCGCGCCACGTAGCCGCTCTTCTGCTTGACCATGTCGTCGAGGAGCATCGTCGCCACCCGGGGCTCACCGGCGGCGGCGTCGACCTCGAAGAGGGCAAAGCGCGTCCAGTTGTCGTTGATGTCGAGCTCGGCCGCTTGCCGAGCGCCCGCGTAACGCAGACCTTCGGCGAGCAGCCGCGGCCCCACCTCGATGCCCACCGCGTAGAACAACGTCTTGCCCGTCGCGTCGAGCCCCACCGCCGAGCGCCGGCGGGTCACCAGGTTGGCGTTGAAGCCACCCCAGGGTTTCTCGTTGCCCCGGAGGAGCTGGGGATGCAGCTCGCCTTCGTCGAGCAGACAGGGCGGCGTCTGCCGATAGTACGCCGCGCGCGCGTCGTGCGGCTCCACCCGCGGCCACGGCGCGACGACCACCGTCGTCTTCGTGCCGGCGCTGGCGTCGGGCGGATCCAGCAAGGCGACCGTACACCCCGACTCTCGGGGCGGGACGATCACGACCCCGGCCGCCTTCATGCCCCAGCGCCCGTGCCGAGGCATGAACCCTCCGTTGAAGGCAGCCACGAGCCCCGGCAGGTGCTCCCGCGGGATGCGGCCGGGCACGAGGGGATCCGGCAGCGTGGCGTTCCCCATGTCGTCGGAGCCGGGCATGTAGTGGAGCGTCATCCGCTCGAGATCGACGGCCACCACGTGCACGCTGAGGAAACGGCTCACCTCGTGGGGATGCACCACCGTGCGCACCAGCAGCGGCTCGCCCTCGGGGCCCAGGGGGCTCCACACACCGTCCCCCTCCTGGGCGGAGCGCTCGAAGGGCGGCGCGAAGTCCGCAGGCGGAAAGCTCCGCGCGACGGCTGGCTCCCCAGCGGGCTCTCGGTCGCTCGGGGCCGCCTCTTGCGCGCTCTTCGGGCTCGCCGCGTCGTCGGCGGCGCTCGAGGGCACGTCCGGCGCGGCTGCAGCGGGCGGAGTTTCCGGGGTCTGCGCCGTCACGGACGGGGCCGTCGCGGGCGGAGCCGTCGCGGGCGGCGCGGCCTTCCCTCCTCCGTCGCGACACCCACCGAGCAGGACGGCGCCCGCGAGCACATGAACGGCCAGCGACCTCACGACTCCCCAGGATTCACGCCTCGCCCCAGGAGCGCAAGCCCTCGAGGGGACGCGCTCCTCGTCCTCCTCCGTCTCCACACACCAGGCCAGCTCCCCCGCTGACTCCCCTCGGTCAGCGCTCCGGAGCTCGCGGCTCTCCGACGTGGGGCGCGTTCCGCAGCTCGTCGAGGGTGTAGGTGTGGCGCGCCGCGGCCCGGGAGAGCATGTGGGACGCCACGGGCAACGTCACGAGCAACAACGCTTCGATCGCCACCACCCGCACCCACCAGCTCCCCTCCCCTGCGTGCAGCGCCACCCCGAGCAAGATCAAACCGAGCGCAAACGTGGCGGACTTGGTGGCCGCGTGCTGACGCGACAGCGTGTCCGGCAGGCGCAGCACGCCCCACGCGGCCACGACGAACAGCGTCGCCCCCAGCGCCGTCACGCAGAGCGCCAGCGCCGCCCTCATGGGGTGTCCCCGTGGCTCGGTGGCTCCCGAGGCGCTCGCTCTTCTCCGCGCGTCGCCTCATCCAACAGCCGCGCCCAGAGGACGGTGGACACGAAGCCGATGATGGAGAGCCCGATCCCCACGTCCAGATACAGGGGCGCGCCGCTGCCCACCGCCGCCCCGGCGGCGAGAGCGATGCTCGAGGAGAACACGACGTCCAGGGCGACCACGCGATCGGCCTGGCTCGGACCGCGCAGCAACCGCGACACCGCCATCCCCAAGGCCGTCAGCGCGCCGACGACGATGACCCCCACCAACACCTCGCTCATGACTCACCCCCGACTCACCCCTTCTCCGGGAACACGCGCTGCAGCGGGATCGCGAAGCGCCGTTGGATGTTGCTCGCCACCGCGCACGCGTTCGAGGCGTCGAGCAGGTGCAGGAGCAGCTCCCGGCGCTCCGGGTCGATGTCCACCGCGGTCGACCCCGGCGTGAGCGTCACGAGGCAGCCCAGGACGGCCGCGCCGGTCTCGCTGAGGTTCTCGTAGCCGATGCGGACGAGCCCGGACCGCGGCCGCGGACCGGGGCGCACGATGAGCCAGGCGGTCAGCAGTCCGGAGTGCACCACCTGGCCGAGGAAGTGGGCTCCCAAACGCATGACGACCGGGATACGTCGCGCCCAGCTCATCTCCGTCCTCCGAGGACGGCCCCGTCGGAGCTCGTGGTGAGGGCGCTCGTGGTGATGCCGCTGGTGCTCGTGGCGATCATGGCGCTCCTCCGAAGCCTGGGGATGGGTGGACACGAGCCACCCCGAGCTGGCCGGCGCTGCGATCCAGGAAGCTCACCACCGGCTCCGGGAAGAGCCCGAGCGCGACCGTGAGCCCGGCGAGGATCCCCACGGCTGCATAGGCGCAGCCGAGCCCTTCGGGGCGCTCCAGCGCGTGCCCCGCTTCGCTGCCGTGGGATTCGTCCCGTGGAGGCCTCTCCTTCCAGAACGCCTCGAGCCAGATCTTCGACATCGAGTACAGCGTCAAGAAGCCCGTCGTGAGGGCCGCCGCGGCCCAGACACCGCGCTCGAGCAGCAACGTCTCCCGGATCAACATGAGCTTCGCCCAGAATCCCGAGAGCGGAGGTGCGCCCACCATCGCTAAGGCGGAGATCAAGAACATCACCGCGAGCAGCGGGCGTGCCTTGTAGAGCCCCCCGCATCTCCTCAGATCGTAGCTGCCCCCCAAGCGGAACACGATGGCTGCGATCAAGACGAGGTTCGTCTTCGCGAGCACGTTGTGCCCGAGGTAGAACACCGTGGCCGACGCGCCCGCCATCGTGCCCAGCCCTACCCCGAGCAGGAGGTAACCGATCTGGCTGATGACGTGGAACGCGAGGATGCGTCTCAGATCCCAATGGTACGCCGCGCCGAGGGCGCCCACGATCATCGTAGGCACCGCCAGCCACCCCACGCACTCGTAGATCACGCGCGGAGACGCTGCGAACACATCGCTCAGCGTGCGCAGGATCGCGTAGACCCCCACCTTGGTGAGTAGCCCCGCGAACAGGGCCAGGAGCGGGCCCGGCAACGTGTGGTAGGAAGCCGGCAGCCACGCAAACAACGGGAACGCGCCCGCCTTCACCAGGAAGGCCAACAAGGGCACGACCAGGAACGGGAGCCACGACGCCGCCTCGCCCCGCCCTGCCGCCTCCCGCAGCGCACCGAAGTTCAAGTGGCCGGTCGCGGCGTAGAGGTAGCCGATCCCCACCAGGAGCAGCAGCGTGCCCAGGGTGTTCAACACGAAGTACTTGAGCGTGGCGTCCAGCTGCCGCACCTGCCCGCCGAGCGCGAGCAGTCCCAGCGCCGCCAAGAGCAGCACCTCGAACCAGACGTAGAGGTTGAAGAGATCCCCCGTGACGAAGGTGCCGCCCACCCCGGCGAGGAGCACGCTGAACAGCGGCAGCAGGCCCGGCCTCGCCGGGGCCGGATCGGCGCAGCTCTGCTGGAACAGCAGGGTCACCGCGCCGACGATCGCCATGAGCAACACCATGGCTGCCCCGAGGCCGTCCGCGACGAGCTCGATCCCGAAGGGGGCAGGCCAGGCGCCCAAGTGGGTCCGGACCGGCCCCATCCGTTGCACCTCGCGGAGCAGCGCCCCGGCGCACCCCAACAGCGCCCCCGTCCCGAGGAGCGCCGTGAGCCGCTGAGCCCGGGGTTGACCGACGAGGGCAGCGGTGAGCAGAGCCGTACCGAGGGGCACGAGCACGGGAGTGAGCACGAGGGACGACAACGCTCAGCACTCCCCCTCGAGCGGCGGTTTCCCGTCCGGGCAGGGAGGCGGCTCCGACCGGCGCAGGGCGTCCGCGTCGGAGATGCCCGTTCGTTGCTGCAACACCAGCGCGAGCACCAGCGAAAAGCAGGTGAGCGCGAAGCTGATGACGATGGCCGTGAGCACGAGCGCCTGGGGCAGCGGGTTCGCCGCGTCGACCGGGAGCTGGCGCGCCCCCTCCAGGACCACGGGGGGAGCCGACGCCGTCGTGGAGCGCCCCGCCGCGAACATGGCGAGGTTCGCGGAGACCCCGATGAGCGAGATCCCGATGACGCAGCGGAGCAGATCCCGGGACGAGGTGAGGTACACCCCCGCGGTCAGGCTGACCCCCACGGCGCAGGCGACCACGAGCATCACGCCGCCCCCTCCTCGTCGACGGCGATGATCGCCGCGGCGAGCCCCCCCAGCGCACCCCACACGGTCGCGTACACGCCGACGTCGAAGAGGTGCACCGTCGACAGGGGGACCAGCCACGGACCGACCGGTGCCTCCACCCACAGGTGCGTCAGGAAGGGCTCGCCGACCCAGAGCGCGGGCACCCCGCTCCCCAGGGAGAGCAACGCCCCCAGCGCCGCCAGGGGCACCGGCGCCAGGGGGAGGCGCGCCAGCGCTTGACGATGGCCTCGCGCCACCGTCAGCAACGCGGTGGCGGCGACCGCCACCAACCCTCCGATGAACCCGCCTCCCGGCGCGTCGTGTCCACGCAGGAGGAGCATGACCGAGACGAAGATCATGAACGGGTGCAGCCCGCGAACGACCACGTCGAGGAGGAGCGCACGGGAGGTCACGACGGCTCACCTCCGCGGACGCGCAGCGCCTGGAACAATGGGAGCGTCGCCAGGAAGCTCACCAGCACGACGACGATCTCCCCGAGCGTGTCGAAGGCACGAAAATCGACGAGGAGGACGTTCACGACGTTTCGGCCGTGAGCGTCCTCGACGCTGTGCTCCGCGAAGAACGCGGCGACCTCCGGGTCGAAGGTGGGTGCCCCGAGGGCGACGAGGAGCAGGGCCGTGACCAGCACGCCGAGGGAGGTGGACAGGACGATCCGAGGCAACCGCCGTTGAGGCGCCGAGGGTCGGGCGTCCATCCGCCGCAGGCGGAGCAGCGTCGACGCGACGACGACCACGAAGGCGACCTCCACGCCGAACTGCGTGAACGCGAGATCGGGAGCTCCGAGGAAGAGAAATAGCAGGGCGCACGCCATCCCCACGAGCCCGCTCGACAACAACAACACGAACGAGTCGCGCACCAGGCAGGCGGCGACTGCCCCGACGCTGAGCACCACGGCCGCCCCCAGAACCCCGAGGTCCTTGCCCCAGGGCGCTCCTCCCGGAGAGACCTCCACCGCGACCCCGCGCTGCCCAAGAAGCGCCCAGGTCACCGCGCCGAGGACCACGACGACGAACCCGACCAGCGACGTGACGTAGCCCGTCAAGGCGCCACGCTGCAGCAGCCCCGTGACTCCGCGCGCTGCAGCCGGGATCCCCCGCAGGAGCCGCTCGTACCAGTCCGCCAGCCGCAGCACCGACGGGAGCTCCACCTTGCCCAGGGCATCGTGCAGGCGATCCCACGCGAGGAAGACCCCCACGCCGAGGGTCAGGGCCACGAGCAGCGCCGTCCAGCCAGGCTCGGCGCGCGCCGTCGCCGACGCGGCCGCGAAATCATAGAGCGGGTGCATGGCCTCCGCCGCAGCCCCGATCAGCGGGTCCGCGAGGCGCGGGCGGACGCCGAAGAGGATCCCGACGGAGGCGATCAGCAGCGGAGGCAGGCGCATGCTCCAGCCCACCTCGTGCACGTGCCCGGGCACCACGGCCCCTCCGCGGTGCCAAAAGATACGGATGGCGGCGATCGCCGCGACGGCCACGGTGATCGCGCTCGCCAGCACGCTCGAGTGGCCGATCCACGTATACAGGCCCCCCTCCTTCTTCGCGACGTTCGTGAGCTCCTTGGCCAGGTACCCGAACGACATCGGGAAGCCGCTCATGGACGCCGCGGCCAACAGCGCCGCCGCAGCGGTCCAGGGCATGCGGGGAGCCAGCCCCGCCAGGTGATCGATGTTCCGCGTGCCAGTGCTGTGATCGACGTTGCCCGCCACGAAGAACAGGGGCGCCTTGTACAAGGCGTGCGCCAGGACGAACGCCGCGACGGCGAGCGCCGAGTCGTCGCCGGGCAATCCGATCAACATCACCATCGTCCCCAAGGCAGATACGGTCGACCAGGCCAAGATGCGCTTCAGGTCTCGCTCACGCAGGGTCTGCAACACCGCCCAGGCAGAGGTGAGCCCGCCGCAGCTCATCAGGGTGAAGCCCCAGAAGGGCGTGCCGTCGAAGGCGGCGTCCATCCGAGCGAGGAGGTACACCCCGAGCTTCACCATGGTCGCGGAGTGGAGATAGGCGCTCACCGGCGTGGGCGCGGCCATGGCGTTGGGCAACCAGAAGTGGAACGGCAGCTGCGCGGACTTGGAAAAGGCCCCCACGATCACGCACAGGAGCGCGACGTCGCGGAGGGGCTGCTCCCGCCAGGCGGGAGCGGTGCGCAGGAGCTCCTGGATGGAGTAGGTCCCGGCCATGTTGCCCAGGAGCACCACCCCGGCCAGCAGCGCCAAGCCACCGCCCGTCGTCACGAGCAGCGCCTGGAGCGCGGACTTCCGGCTCGACTCCTCCTCGTGGTGAAACCCGACGAGTAAGAACGAGGTGATGCTGGTGATCTCCCAACAGGCGAACACCACGAGCAGGTTGTCGGCGGTGACGCAGCCGAGCATCGCCGTCATGAACAGAAGCAACACCAGCGCGAGTCGCCTGCGCCCGGACTCGCCCTGCATGTACCCCGCGGCATAGACGAACACGCAGGCCCCGACGCCCGTGATCAGGAGCACCATCAGCAACGCCAGACCGTCGAGGTGCACGCCGAGGTCGACGCCCAGCGACGGAACCCACGGCACGCTCACGGAGAGCGGAGGCCCTCCCCGCAGCAACAGGGCGAAGGCGGCAAAGAACGACGTCAGCGGCACGAGCGCCAGCCAACCCATTCGAGACGGAGCCCTCCGCCCTCCCCCAGGCGTGGTCGCGAAACTCACCGGTCCCTCAGCTCTGCCACAGCGCGGAGCTCCGGCAACCCTTCGCCGCCCGGCCAAAGGCCCGAGCGCGGCATCGGTCCGGTGACCTGGAGGCTCCGCGCCGTCTCAGGCGGTGTCCGTCACCGCCGACACCTCCTCCTCGGACTCCGTGACGAGATCCGGCGGCGTCGAGGTGCCCGCCGGGGGTTCACGCTTCGATCGGAAGAACGCGCGGACCTCCGCCGCGCGCGCGAAGACGTCCTGCCGCCCGAGCTCGATGAGCTCCGCCGCGAAGTCTCCATCGAACAAGAAGTACGAGGCGAGATCCGCTTCACCGGCGAGGGTCGATTTCGCTGCCTGGTCGAGGAACCAACGCTGCGTCCAGCCGAGGCGATCTCGATCGAGCCTGTCGGTGACGTAGTCTCGCGCGAGCGCACCGATGTCGACGGAAGGGGTGAACAGCAGGGTGTCGATGCGCCGGTAGCCCATGCCGCGCGCGTCCACCAGGACCTCGCGCACCCGCTCCATCTCCTCGGCGGGGAGGGTGTCTTCGAGGACTTCCATGACCCGGTTGAACCGCGCCAACACCTCGAGGTCGTAGGCGAACGGATCGAGCAGCAGGGCGTTGATCAGCTTCCCAAGGAGGAAGAACAAGCTGGGATACGCCGGGGTATGATCCGGATCTTGCGCGTAGGACTCCTCGGTGAGGAAGGCCCGGCGCAGCGACACGACGACCAGACGGTCGGCGCCGGTGCGGATCGCAGGCGAGATGGGTGTATTGAAGCGGAGCCCACCGTCGCAGTAGTAGCGACTCCCGACCTTGCGGGCGGGGAACACCACGGGGATCGCCGCAGAGGCCAGCACGTGATCGGCCGTGATGACCTCCGTGCTCACGATGCGACGCGGATCCCGCGACGGATAGAACACCCCACCGGGGGCGAGCTGGCTGAACATCGTGGTCCGGCCGTGGGCGATCTCGAGCGCCGTCACCACCAGGGCGCGCACCCGCCCCGCGTCCACGTTCGCGTTCAGGCGCTCCCAGGGGATCGAGTCCCGCACGAGTTTGTCGAGGGGGCGCGGATCGAGCAGCGAACGCCCCAGCTGCACCGGTGCGTCCTGCTGGATCGCCTTCTCCGAGAACCAGCGGCGCCGTCGAGCTCCCAGGATCCCGCGCGGATGGATGCGGAAGTGCTCGTCGATGTCGAGCTCCTGCCAGATCTGCGCGAGCAGCTCGGCGCCCAAGTCCCCTCGATCCGCGTGCGCGGCGAGGAACGCCGCGTTGATCGCGCCCACCGACGTGCCCGCGAACACCCGGAACGGAGGCTCGTCCTGGGCCGAGAGCCCGAGCACCTCCACGATGCCACACAGGACGCCCGCCTCGTAGGCGCCGCGCACGCCTCCTCCCGAGAGGACCAGGCCGGCCGTCCGTGGATGAACACTCATCTAGCCCATTGTGACGTCCGGCCGTGAGCGAACCAACCCTTCGCCGTGGTTGACGCCCGTAATCACATTGTGAGTCACGAGCCGCTGACATCCTACACGGGACTCACCTCGACACCGTCTTCGGATCACGAAGAGGTCTCCGCGCACACGTTGTTGCACCGGTCCGGAGGAGAGCGTTAGGCTGAAAGGTATGGGAAGACTCCTCATCGGCTCCGCGGGCGCGGCTCGGCTCGGGGCCCTCGTTTCGTTGTTTTTCGGCGTCGCTTGTGGAGGGACGACGCCGCCTCCGGAGCAACCTGCCGCTGGCGCAGAGACCGCGCCGGAGGACGCGGATCGGGCTCTGGCGGAGATGTATCCGACCCAACAGTCCGAGGTGAGCGGCACCATCGTGGTGCGCATGACGGAGGGGGGCGTGTTGTTGAAAGGGCGGCTCACCGGGCTCCCCGCGGGCACCCACGCGCTGGCCATCCACGAAAACGGGGACTGCACCGCCCACGACGCGAAGTCCGTGGGTGGATTGTTCGCTCCTGGGGGCGGAGATCCTCCCCTCGGTCTGCTCGGAGACATCGAGACCAAGGTCGCTGGAAAGACGGACGTCGAGCTGACCGCCCCCGAGCTCAGCATGAGCGGCAGCGACTCGGTGGTGGGCCGCGCCCTGGTGGTCCATGCGTGGCCCTACGATCCGAACGTGGAGCTCGAGCGGGTGCCGTACCTCGCCTGCGGGGTCATCCGGCCTCGCTGAGGCATCTCCGGGGGGCGCCTTCCCTCCTGGACGCCAGCGCCCCATCTGGAACCAGCGCCCCACCTGGAACCAGCGCGCCCCTCCAGCGGGCGCCACCTGGGCGCCAGCGCGGCGGATGCTCCGCCCCAGGAGGTGGGGACAAGGCTGCCTTGCGCCTCTGCCTGCTCTCTGCGCTCAGCTCAGGAGCCCCGAGGCGATCCCGACGAGCACGAGCCGGAGCAGGTCCGTGATCCGCTCCCGATCGCCGCGGGACTCCTTCACGAGGGCGCTCAGGGAGACCCCCTGCGCGGCGGGGGCGAGCCAGGCGAGGTGAACCTCGTCGAGCTCGAGGAGCCGAGCGAGGCGGCCAGCATGCGGGGTCAACCGGAGCTCCCGATGCCAATAGGGCAGGAGGAACTTGGCGAGGTCCTCCGGGGCGTGGGCGCTGAGCAGCACCCTCGTGAGCAAGGCTGCCCCGGAACGACGCGCAGGGATGGGCGGTACACCGGGGCGCGCGCCAGCGAGAAACCAGGCGCTCGCGCCCGAGAGGGTCAGGAGCTGACGCAGCCGGGATTCCATCTGCTTCTCGAGGGCCGCCTGGAGGGCCGCCAGGGAGAGGAACCCACGGAGGACCAGGCTGGCCCCGAGGGGTTCGTCGGGGCGCCATCCCGAGGTGAGGGCCGATTCGATCGCCCCCTCCGAGACGACCCCCGACGCCACGAGCTGTCGCCCCAGGAGCAAGCTCGGATCCGTCGATGCGGAGAAGACGGGGCAGCCGTCCTGGAAATAGATCCGCACCTGCGCGTCCGCCGTGCTCACGCGCAAGAGCCCGCCCCCCCTCGACACCGCGAGCGCCAGCAGCTGGCGCGCCAGGGCCAAGGGGTCGGCGGCGATGGCGACCGCGCGCGGATCGAGCTCGTCGTGAAAGCGATAGGGTGGCAGCTCCACCAAGCCCTGCAGCTCGGGGAAGGAGCGCAACGGAACGAAGGGCTCGTGCCCCCGAGAGACGCTGACCTCGTCGGGCAACGCCCCGGTGGTGATGCGCTCGATGAGGACGGCCGCCGAGAGCGGGCCCTCGTCCGTCTCCCCCCACCGCAGGCGATACTGACGCGCCGGAGCCGGCCGATAGGAGCTGCGGAGGTCCCGGGACGCAGCGCCCCGCTCACAGCTGCGCACCTCGCTGCGCAGCTCGACCAGGCCGAGGCTCGCGAGCCACTCCGCGAGCTCGTGCCCGGAGCGCGGCCCCTGGTTCTCCCGGAGCACCGACTCCACCGCGATTCGGAACGCCGTCACGCTCGGATAACGCTCTCGAGGGCTCACGGCGAGAGCCCCTTCGAGGACGTGACGCACCTCGTCGGACAGGTGCCAGCCGTGGGTGCGCAGGCGACTGAGATCCCCCGCGGCCATGGCGACCATCCCCTCGGAGGTCGAGGTCTCCGGAAACAGGGGACCCGTGAGGAGCAGCTCCGCCAACACGACGCCCGCGGCGAAGACGTCGCTGCGCCGATCGGCGCGGTGTCCTTGGAGCAGCTCGGGCGCCGTGTATCCCTTGCGCTGACCGCCCGGCGGCAGCACGCCGGTGGCCTCCGCCGCCCGGCGCAGCCCGAACTCCCCGAGCTTCACCTGACCGGCGTTCCCGATCAGCACCTCCCGCGGGGTCAAGGTGCCGTGCAGCATGCCCAGCGGTCCGAGGTCGTCCTGAGCCTCGTGGACATGCTCCAGCCCCCGGAGCAGCTCTCGGGCGATGAACAGCGCGACCCCCACCTCGATGCGTCGCCGGCGCGCCGCCACGCGAGTGATCAGATCCGCCGCGGTCATGCCGTCGACGTACTCGAAGGCGAGCAGCAGCTCCCCGCCGCCCGCTTCGAAGTCGATCACCTCGACCAAGTTCGGGTGACGCAGGGACGCCTGGCGGCGCGCCTCTTCACAGAACGCGCTGACCCACACGGGATCGGCGGCGAGCTCTGCATGCACCCGCTTGATGGCCACCCGCTTCTCGAACCCGCGGGTTCCGATCAGGTGACCTTCATAGAGGCGGGCCAGGCTTCCGTGAGCGATGAGGCGTGAGAGCCGATAGGCGCCCAGGACCTCTGCCGTGAGGGGACGCGAGAGGATCACTCCTCTTCCAGTCTACCGCGCCGCGCTCCCTCCCGGGGCGCTCAGACACCCCTTCGACGCCGGATGATTACGCTTTCCCCCCACTCCCACGCCGAAGGTACGACCGGGGCGGCCCACGCGAGGACGGCGTCGTGGACACGACCAGTCTGTCCGCACGAATGTCCGGATCGCGCGGTCACTCGTCCGCCTCGTTCCAGAGCAGGCGTCCGCAGCATGCCTCGGGGGGGCTCGGGGTGGCTCGGGGAGGTGGCGCGACTCAGGCGAGGCTCAGGGCCGCCACGATGACCCCCAAAGAGTTGAAGCCGAGGTGAGCGCAGGTCGACTCCAACACCGCGCGTCGGCGCGCCACCGCGTCACCGCGCGTCGGCGCGAGGGCGCGATAGGTCTTCATGTAGACGTGGGAGCAATAGAGGCCGACCACGGTGAGCGCCAGGGCCGCCCAGAGCGGGATCCCCGCCACGACGTGGATGAGCCCGAACGCCCCCGCCCAGAGCAGCCGACCGAGCGCGCTGCGCCGCTCGATGCCGCGACGGAAGACGCGCTCCTCCCAGGTGACGAGGTTGGGCATCAACAACGCGAGCACCACGAGCATGATCCGGCTGACCCACTGGGAGCCCAGCGTGCCGAACAGATCGCTGTTGTTGCCGAGCACGACGTTGCCGGTGCCGCCCATGGCCGACCACCAACCCCAGTTCAGGATGCCACCCACGTAGGTCGAGAGCAGCCAGCCCAACAGGGCCGCGCCCGCCAACACGAAGGGGGCAGGCCAGACGTGGCGCATCCGCATCGATCGCCACACCACCCGCCACAAAACCCGTTGCTTGGTGCTCTTCCGGAGGGAGCTCCCCTCGTCCACCAGGCTCAACACCACGACGGCGAGAGCCGCACCCACCAAAGCATTCACGAGCATTTCGTTCGTTCCCCGACCTCATCCTCGAGCCGGCGCCGACCGAGGTCACGCGGTCCTCGGTCAACGCACTTCGAGCACCGCCGTGCGACGCCCGGGATCACGTCTCCTGCAAAGGACGGACCAGCGCCTCTGGCCTACGTCGGTCGACGCCCTCGAGGCGTGCTCCGACGTACCCTTCGACGGCCTCGTTTTTTGTCCGGCCACGAAGCCCCCGAAAGTATTCCAAAGTTCGGCGTTTGCGCGCAGAGCTCGCGGGCGCTCCCGATCGACATCGCTACACTAGGGGGGAGCGTCCGTCAGTGAACGCGGCGCTCGAGACCAAAAAGGAAAAAAGAGGGGGAAACCAACCATGGGAATTATCTCGTGGATTCTGTTTGGCCTCGTGGCGGGCGCTATCGCCAAGTGGGTGATGCCTGGTCGCGACCCGGGTGGCGTCGTCGTCACCATGCTGATCGGTATCGCCGGCGCGTTCGTGGGTGGCTACATCGCCACGCTGCTCGGCTTCGGTAGCGTGCAGGGGTTCGACCTCAGGAGCCTGCTCATTGCCATTGCCGGTGCCGCCCTGCTGCTGTTTCTCTACAGAAAGCTCGCGCGCTAGCGCAGCAGGGCAGCGGACACGTCCGCGGTCACCGCGAGGCCGCGGACGACGAGCAGTGGGCCCGCCCGCGGGCTCAGCTCCCCGGAGGGGTGAGCCCCGGACCGGGCTGACTCGGGGCGGCGCCCACGGCTCGTACCATCTCCCGCAGACGGGTCAGGGCGGTGTCGATCACGGGGAGCGCTGGCCCGAAGGAGAAGCGGGCGTGGTTCGCGAAGCGCGAGGGGCGCCCGTAGCGCCGCTGACCCGGGTCGATGTCGAAGAACTGTCCGGGGACGACGATCACGCGCTGCGCGAGCGCGGCGCGGAAGAACTCCGGACCCGTGCGTAGCCCCTCGGGGAGCGCGGAGAGGTTTCCCCAGGCGTAGAAGGTGGCGTCGGGCTCCCGCTCGAAGCGCACACCGAGGGCGCGCAGGCCATCCAGCATGTGGTCCCGCTTGACGCGGAACGCGCTGCGGATCGCCTCCGCTTCCTGCCGCGCGTGCTCCGGGGTGAGCACCTCCAGCGCGGCGCGCTGCATCGGACGACAACCGCCACCGTCGAGGAAGGATCCGGCGCTCGCCACCGCCTCGATGACCTTCTTCGGTCCGACGGTCCAGGTCACGCGCCAGCCGGGGTAGCGCCAGTTCTTCGTGAGCCCGTCGAAGATCACGACCGGATCTCGGTTCACGTCCTCGACGTACTCGGCGGCGCTCATGAGGGCCGGCCCGTCCCGCCAGACGTAGTGGGAGTAGAACTCGTCCATGAGGAGCGTGCAGTCGAGCTGACGCGCCGTGGCGACCCACGCGGCGAGCTCCGGTCCGACGAGCGCCTTGCCCGTGGGATTGCACGGGTTGCTCATGAGCAGCGCGCCGAGCCCCCGCCCTGCGATTTCGCGCCGCAGCTGCTCGATGGAGAAGTCGTAGCCGTGCTCGGGATCCAGCAGGATGGGGATGGGCGTGAAGCGACGGAAGACGTCGAGGAGCTCCTCGTAAGCGGTGTAGTCCGGCAGGAAGTGCCCGACGTGGATCGAGCCCATCGCGGCGCAAGCGCGCATGATCGAGACGCGTCCGCCTCCACAAATGGCGACGTTCTCCGCCGTGTATTGGGAGGGCAGCCCCCTACGGAAGAGCTGGTTGTAGAGGCTCGCGACGGCCTCGCGCACCTCCCAGAGCCCCGCCACCGGAGCGTACTCGACCTCGTCGACGCCGAAGGTCGTCGAGACGACGCGCGGAGGAGCGCCCGGCAGCTCTCCGGTCTCGGGCTGCCCCTGACCCAGGTTGCACCAATCTGGATCACCAGGTCGGTAGCCTGCGCGCTCCGCCTCCGCGGTGACGTAGATGACCCCCGTGCGGGGGACCGCTCGGAAGGCGGTGGGCGCCTGGGCAAGCTCGAGTTTGGAGGACATCGCGAGGCGTCATGTACCACCGCCGCCGGACCGCCGCACGAACGGTCCCGAGCCCCTCGGGAGGGCCTCGGGCGGGCCAGAGAAAGAAGGAGCTCGCCAATAGAAAAGGGCCCCTCGAAAGGGACCCTGGAGTGGCTCTCGGAGCGCCCCGCAGAGAGCGCGCCCTCAGGGGGCCCCACGAGGAGCCCCTCAGGGGCTCGTCACGCGGTGGGCAAGCCGGGGGCGGGGAACGCGTCGCAGCACTCCTTGACCTCTGCCGCGATCCGGCTCAGCAGGGCCTCGTCTTCGGGCGCGCGCACCACCTGGTCCATCCAGCGGGCGAGCTTCTTCATCTCGTCGGCGCCCATGCCGCGGCTCGTCACCGCGGGGGTCCCGATGCGGATGCCCGAGGGGTCGAACGGCTTGCGCGGATCGAAAGGAACGGAGTTGTAGTTGCAGACGATGCCCGCGCGATCGAGGGCCTGGGCGGCCACCTTGCCGGGCGTCCCCTTGTTCGTCAGATCGATCAGGATCAGGTGGTTGTCGGTGCCGCCGGTGACCAGCTCGAAGCCGAGGGACAGCAGCTCCTCTGCCAGCACGCGAGCGTTGGCCACGACGGCGTGCGCGTAGGCGGAGAACTCCGGCGTGGCCGCTTCGCGCGCCGCCACGGCGATGCCGGCGGTCGTGTGGTTGTGCGGACCTCCCTGGAGTCCGGGGAACACCGCGCGATCGATGGCGCGCGCGTGCTCCGCCTTGCACATCACCACGCCCCCACGGGGTCCACGCAGCGTCTTGTGGGTCGTGCTCGTCACGACGTCCGCGATCCCGACGGGCGACGGATGCGCGCCGCCCGCGACGAGCCCGGCGATGTGGGCGATGTCGGCGCAGAGCAGCGCCCCCACCTCGTCCGCGATCTCCCGGAACTTCGCGAAGTCCAACACCCGCGGGTAGGCCGTCGTACCACACCACAGGATCTTCGGGCGGTGTTCGCGAGCGAGCCGCGCCACCTCGTCGAAGTCGATGCGCTGGTCCTCACGGCGCACGCCATACCCCACGCTGTTGAAGTACTTGCCCGTGATGCTGACGTTCCAGCCATGGGTCAGGTGTCCTCCGGCGGGCAGCGCCAATCCCATGACCGGGTCGTGAGGCGCGCAGAAGGCGAGGTAGACGCTGAGGTTCGCGGGGCTGCCGCTGTAGGGCTGGACGTTGACGTGCTCGGCGCCGAACAAGCTCTTCATGCGATCGATGGCGAGCCGCTCCACGCGATCGATGATCTGCTGCCCCTCGTAGTACCGCTTGTCCGCATACCCCTCGGAGTACTTGTTCGTCAGCACGGAGCCCGTGGCCTCGAGCACCGCGCGTGAGACGTAGTTCTCGCTGGGGATCAGGCGGAACTTGTCCGCCTCCCGGCGCTCCTCGGCCCGGATGAGCTCCGCGATCTCCGGATCGCGCTCGAGCAGAGGAAGGTCGGCGAGCTTGCTTGTCTGTCCAGCCATGGCGGCGCGCAGCCTAGTGTTCGCCCGGGGGTCTGGCAAACGGTCCCACGCCGCGCTCGACGGAGCGTTCCACGCCGCGCTCCACCCTCGGCGGACCCGCCGCGTCGAGGCGTCCACCCGCCCCCGGGCCGCTTCCTCCGAGCGAGCCGTGGACGCGGGGGTGGACGCGGGGTCGCTCGGAGGTCCCCCACCCCTCGACGCCCCCGGCCGCCGCGTTACACTGGCCCCTCCCCACATGGCTGACGCACACAACTCCGGCAAACACGCTGGGTCTCGGCAACCCACGAGCCACGGGGAACCCACGAGTCCTGGGGAGCCGATCCAACACGTCGAGATCGCCGATCCGGCGCCTATCCAGGATCGCGAGGCGCCGCCGCGAGCGCCGAGCCACGCACCCTCGGCGTCGTCCAGCGTCCCGCTCCCCATCGTCCTGCCCCAGGGCCGCGCGGTCGTGTCCAAGGGCGGGGTGCACCCGGTCGGCGAGGGCCCGAGCGTCGACCCGGAGGCGTCCACGGGGCCGCGCTCGATCACGGCGCTGCTCATCGAGAGCTCGAGCGCGGTCGTCGACAACATCTCGCCCTCCGAGCGCCCTGGCGCGAGCCGTGCGAGCACGGCCGTGGCCCCCGGCAAGTCGTCGGGCGCGCTCTCCAACGAGCCCCCGTCGTCGCCCACGGTGGGGGTCATGGACGTGATGGAGGAGGACGACCTCGACAGCGAGCCTCCGAGCATCCCCTCCGCCGCCGCCGTCGCCGTCCCGGATCCGGTCGGCACGCCCCTCAGCCAGGCCAGCTCCCAGGCGCTCCCCGGCGACGTCATTGCCGACCGGTACGAGGTCGAGAGCGTGCTCGGCGAGGGGGGTATGGGGATCGTCTACCGCTGCCGGGACCTGGCGACGGGCGAGACGGTCGCCGTCAAGCGCGTCATCGTGCCGGAGAGCGAGCACGCCCCCGAGTACATCACCTGGTTCTACAAGGAGGCGCGGGCCCTCGCCGCGCTCGATCACCCCAGCATCGTGCGAGCGCGGGATTTCGGCCAGCTGCGTGACGGCTCGCCCTACCTCGCGATGGATCTCGCCGCGGGGCAGTCCCTGCACGACCTCAGCCACGTGGGGGTGAGCTGGCCCGTCATCTGGCACGTGATCGACCAGATCCTCGGCGCCCTGGCCCACGCCCACGCGCGCGGCATCGTGCACGGCGACCTGAAGCCCTCGAACGTCCTCGTGGAGGAGGTCCCGGGAGAGCCGCCCCTCGTGCACATGCTCGACTTCGGCCTCGCCTGGCTCAAGGGCGATCCCCACGACGAGCGCCTGGACGGCGCGAAGGCGATGGAGTTCAAGCCCCACGCCGGCGCGGGCACGCCCGGCTACATGGCGCCCGAGCAGATCCAGCACGAGCAGCACCACGTCTGCGGCGCGACGGACATCTATTCCCTGGGCTGCATCCTCTACAAACTGCTCAGCCGCCGCGCGCCCTTCACGGGCAACTCCAAAGAGCTCCTGAAGCGCCACGCCTTCACCGAACCCCCGCCTCTGCAGCCGGTGTTCGATCTGCCGGCGGCCGTGCCCCAGTTCGTGGCGCGCATGCTGCGCAAGCGCCCCTGGGACCGCTGGGAGTTCGCCGCGGACGCCCGGCGGGAGTGGGCCGCTTTCCGCCCGACGGAGCTCGCCCCCAACAGCTTCACCCTGCCGAGGGTGCGCCCCAGCAGTCAGCCGCGCCCGCTGCCCGCGCGGACGGGGAGCCGTGGTCGCAACCCGGCCCTCAGCGCCGTGGCCGAGCGCGCCCCCGGCCTGCTCAGTATCCGACAGAGCCCCCTCGTGGGTCGCCAGGACATCCGGACGATCCTCCGGGAGATCTGCGACGAGGTCATCGACGGCGAGGGGCCGACGCACCGCCTGGTGATCCTGGTGGGCCCCGCCGGCTCCGGGAAGAGCCGCATCGCCGAGTGGCTCTGCCAGAGCGTCCACGAGGAGGGCACGATGACCCCGCTGCGGGCGCGTTATCGTTCGGTGCGCGGCACCAACGACGGCGTGCTCGGCGCGGTCACCCAGTATTACAACTTCGAGCGGGCGGATCGGGACACCATCGAGCGCTCCTTGCTCCAGCGCTGGGGCGTCCGGCGCACGGACAAGGTGACGCGGACCTGGGTCGCGGGCGCCGCCGAGTGGATCCGCCCCGTCGGGCACATCAGCGACGCCCCCGTGGGCCCCACGGGGGTGCGCTTCGCCCTCGACACCCTCGCCACACGGCGCACCGTGTCGCGGTACGTGGTGCGCCGCATCGGCCGCGCCCGGCCGCTGCTGTTTTGGCTCGACGATCTGCACAACGCCTCCGAGTCCACCTTCGAGGGCTTCCTGAAGATGCACGAGGAGGACGCCGATCAGCGCTACGTGATCGTCGCCACCGTGCGCGCGGAGGAGGTCCACCTGGGCACCCCCGCCGCCGAGCGCCTGCGGCACCTCCGGGAGAAGATGGACGGGCTCGCCATCGACGTGACGCCGCTCGAGCCGGAGATCACCCAGGAGCTCCTGCGCCAGTCCTTGCCCCTGGAGGACGAGGCGGTGCGCGAGGCCGCGCGGCGCAGCCGCGGTAACCCCCTGTTCGCCCTGCAGCAGCTGCACGCTTGGGCCCTGGGCGGCGATCTGAAGCTCGTCGACGGCAAATACCGCGTGCCGAGCGAGGTGCTCGCCGTGCGTCCCAAGACGACGGCGGAGCTCTGGGACAGCCGCGTCAACGCCCTCCCGGAAGAGCATCGCCTCGCCGCCTACGCCACCTCGACGATGAGCGGCGATCTGCGGCGCGAGGTGCTCCGGCCGCTGCTGCGCGAGCTCGGGCTCCCCGCGGACGACGCCCTGCGGAGCCTGCAGGCGGCGGAAATCATCATCCCGCGGGGCCCCGGTCGCTACAGCTGGCCCCACGCGCTGCTCCAAGAGCACCTGTTCGCTCAGCTGAGCCGGCGCAAGGACAAGCGCCGCATCTATCGCGCGGCGGCCGACGCCCTGTTGCGCCACCCCCTCGCGGGCACGCGCCGCATCGTGCGTCAGCGGGTCCTCAACCTGCTCCACGCCGAGGACGCGGAGGAGGCCGCGCAGCTCCTGTTCGACTACCTGCAAGCGAGCTGGAACGGCGCCCGGGAGCCCCTCGCCACCCTCTCGGATCTCGATCTGCTCCGGGGCAAGGTCCACGGACGCACCCGCGCGATCCAGGATCGCTGGCGCGCCGAGGCGCTTCGCCACGTCGGCCGCGTCAACGAGGCCCGCGAGTACGCGGAGCGCTCCAAGCGCACCTTCACGGAGCTGCAGGACGCGGAGAACCTCGCCCACTGCAACCGCGTCCTCGGCCACATCGCCAGCGAGCTCGGCAACACCCAGGAGGGGCGTCGGCTGGCGGAGCAAGCGCTCGCGACCTTCGCGAGCCTCGATCACGTGCTCGGCCAGGCCCAATGCGAGGCGGTGCTCGGGGAGATCGAGTACCTCCTCGGGGACTTCGAGTCCGCCCGGGCCATGGTGACCGCGGGCGAGCGCCATTTCGCGTCCCTCGATCAGCCCCTGGGGCGCGGTCAGTGCCTGCTCCTGCTCAGCTGGGTGGAGCACTCCGAGGGCGCGGTCGAGCGCTCCCGGCGCCTGGCCCTCGAGGCGCGCGCCGAGTTCGAGCGGGTCGGTTATCGCCTGGGCACCGCGCAGGCCAACGCCTCCCTCGCCCACGTGGAGCATCGCATGACGAACCTCCGCAACGCGGAGTTCGGCGCTCTGGATGCGCTCATCGCCTTCGAGTCCTTGCGGACACCGCGGGGCCAGGCCGCTTGTCGCCGGCTGCTCGCGATGGTCGGCGTGGATCTGGACGACGCGGAGATGGCGGCCCTCCACTCCGACTGGTGCCTGCGCCTGTACACGGACCTCGACGATCCCTGGGGCATCCTCGAGGGCAAGCTGCTGACCGCGCAGCTCGCCCTCCTCGAGCGGAACTTCGACGGCGCCCGCGCGATCCTCGACGAGTGCGCGGAGCTGGAGGTCGAGGAGCCCGAGCCGCGTCAGCACGATCTGCTCACGCGCGCCTGGCTCGCCCGCGAGCTCGATCAGATCGAGGAGGCGCAGGAGCTCATCGAGCGCGCCATGCGCGTCTTCCCCGAGCCACACCGCGTGGGGGATCACTCTCCGCAGCTCCTCACGCGCCTCAGCCGCTACGCGTGGCCCGCGGCCACCAGGGAGCTCATCGCCCAGTGGCGCGCGGAGCTGAAGCGCCCCACGCGCACGTCGGTGACCACCACGACCTGAGCGCTCGGGCGCCTTCCTTTGGACGACGCCGTCCGGGGGCGCCCTGCGCACGCTCGGCACCGTCCGCGCGCCGCAGGAGAGCGACGCGCGGACGAGCTGACGTCAAGCCATCAGGTCGGGGTGCGGCCGCCGATCGAGCTCCGGATCACCGAAGTCGTCGATCAGGTCGCCGTTCTCCTTACGCAGCCCTGCCGCGCTCCCCAGCGTGTTGAGCACGCGGGCCAGGTTCGGGGTGCGATCGCCCTCGTCGAGCACCACGTACTCGCCCTGCTTCAAGAAGCCGCCCGCGCTGCCCGCCATGATGTACGGGACGTTCCGCGGGGAGTGCGCGGGGCCGTTGCCGAGGTCGTTCAGCCACACCGCGACGCCGTGATCGAGCAGGGTCGTGTCCCCCGCCGGATAGGAGCTCAGCTTGTCGAGGAGGTACTTGAACACCCGGGCGAACTGCCGGTCCACCTCGTGGTGGAGCTCATCGGCGCCCTGATACACGTCCCCCTCTCCGCCGTGGGTCAGCAGGCGATGGGAGACGTAGTGGAAGTTCTCCATCCGATCCCCCGTCACGGAGTGACGGTACCGGGTGGAGCCGTCGTTGCCGTTGCCCACCTGGATCGCGACGGAGCGCGTGTAGCCGCAGCCCACTGCGATGGCGGCGATATCCATGTGCGCGCGCACGGTGGCGAACACGTCGTCTCCGTCGCCGCTGTTGTACAGGGTCCCCATGCCCGCCAGCTCCATCTCCTGGGACTGGCTGAGGCGACAGGTCAGCGTGGCCTCCAGATCCCGGATGCTCGACAGGTGCAGATCCAGGCGTTGACGATCGTTGCTGCTCAGACGAGGGCTCGAGCGCAGGGCGACCAACTGGTCGCGCACCAGATCGTTCACGCTGCGGTTCCGCTCGACGAGCTGGGCGATCGCCTCCGGGCTCAACCCGCCCGCCTGACCCACCATGGTCTCGTAGGCGACGAGGGGATCGTGCAGGGCGCTGCGCCGGTTGTCCGAGCCGCGATAGGAGATGCACGGCCCGCCCAACCAGCCCCCCGCGGGCCCCGCGTAGAGGAAGAGGGAGTCGCTCCCGCCCGGGTTCAGCTCTCGCCCGATCCGGTGATCGATGGACTCGCCGTCCGCCTCCGAGTCGCCGCCCACCCCCGGCACGACCGGCCCGCGCGCGGTCAGGCACTGGAGCGCGCCCCGGGCGTGCCCGTCGGCGTAGTCGTAGTTCTCCATGTTGATGTTCCGTACGACGAGCAGCTTGCCCGCGTAGTCCACCAACTCCTCCAGGGCCCTGCCCTCGAGGCTCTCGGGGGTGAGGGGGCCGACCTCGCGAGGCCAGAACCGCTCTGGCTCGGTGATCGGAGGCCCTTCGTTCAGGGTGAAGGTCTGCTGCGCCCCGACCCCGTTGGCTTGCCGGAGGAAGATCACGAAGGGGTCGACGGTCTCGTCCGCGGCGTCCGCGCGGCGATCCGAGAACCCCTCCAGGAAGGGGAGCGCGAGGGTGGCGCCGCCGAGCCCCCGCAGGATGACGCGACGTGAGACCTTCATGGCAGCTCCTCCGTCGCGCGGTTCAAGAACGAATCGGCCACTGCGAGACGTACCATCATTTCCTTGAAATCCACGCCGGTCAGGGACTCGGCGCCCAGCTTGCTCACGATGCCCTCATCGGCGGAGACCGAAGTCCGCCCCTGGGCGAACTCCACCAGGTGCTTGGCGAAACACTCGTGGACGGCCGCGGCGCTCGCCATCGTGTGGGCGAGCTCCGTCGCGTCGGTCACGTCGACGCGCACCCCGCCGATGGGCGGCGACGCCGAGGTGTCCACGGGCTTGCCGTTGTCCTCGGTCCTGTAGGCGCCGATCGCGTCGTAGCTCTCGAAGGGGAAGCCGAAGGGGTTGATGACGCTGGCGTGACAGCTCTTGCAGCTCGTCCCGTCGACCTCCGTGTGCTCCTCCACCATCTCGCGGTTCGTCTTGTCTCCCGCTTGCGGGAGCGGCGGCACCGCGTCGGGGGGAGCGGCGATGTTCAAGCAGTTGATCCGCTTCGCCACGAAGACGCCCCGGTGGATCGGATCGGGGTTCACGCTCGTGGCGTTGGACGCCAGAAAGCCGATCTGCGTGAGGACGCCGCTGCGCTCCCCGGGGTCCAGCTCCACGCGGCTGAAGTCGGTGTCGAAGGTCCCCGTGAGGCCGTAGATGGGGGCGAGATCGGCGTTCACGAAGGTGACGTTGGAGGTGAGCAAGTCGGCGATGCCCCCCTGCTCCTCGTACATCACGTAGCGCACGAACCGGCGCGTCTCCTCCGCCGCGGCGGACGCCAAGCGGGCGCTCACGTCGGGGAAGACGGAGGAGGAAGGCTGGATGCGCGTGTAGCGGTCCACCTCGAACAGCTGCGTGTAGAAGCGCTCCACTACCGACGCGGCGCGCTCATCGGCCACCAGCCGTCGCGCCTGGGCCTCGACCTCTTCCTTGGAGCTCAAGGCTCCTGCCTCCGCGGCGGCGAACAGCTCGTCGTCGGGCATGGTCGCCCAGAAGAAGTAGGACAGCCGCTGGGCCCGCTCCCAGCCGTCGAGGGGGATCACCCCATCCCGCTCCTCCTCGCTGCTCTCGATGCGGTACAGGAAGTACGGCGACTGCAGGAAGCCTTCCAGGAGGAGGCGTACGCCGCCCCCGAAACCCGGTGCGTCGTCGAAGGAGGACCGCCCCACGTCGTAGAGCGCGACGTAGGCCTCGATCTGGTCCTCCGTCAGGGGCCGGCGGTGCACTCGCTTCCCGAACTGCTCGATGAAGGAGCGGATGCGCGCCTCGTCGTCGTCGCCCACCTCGGGGACGAGCGCCTTCAAGGACGCGGAGTCGCCCGTGAGCTCCGCGGCGATCTGCGCCGCGACCCGCTGGTACGCCGCCGCGAGGGCCTGATCCACCTCCAGGGTGGCGGCGTTGTTGTCGAAGAGGAACCCGGCGGCGCGCGGATCGTCCCGGAACGCCGCGCTCAGCTCGGAAGGGTCGATCCCGAGGAGGTCCTGGACGGTGTTCCTCCACTCCTCGTGGGTCAGCCGTCGGAAGCGGCTGGCGCTGGCGGGCCGATCGACCTGCAGCGCGTCCTCCGATCCCGACTCGTTCGACGCCCCCAGGAAGCCGTTGCAGGCGGTGAGACCGCCGGAGGCCCCGAGGAGCGCCGCACCCACGCAGGCGAGCCGGAGCGCCCAGCCCCTGGCGCGCCCTCGCTCGCTTCCCCCCCGGAGCGCCGCAGCGCCAGGAGGAGACGAGCCGTTCTCGGCGCCTCCTCCCCAATACGTCTTCTTCGCGCCGCCGTGCGGAGCGACACCGTGATCAGTCGATCTTCGTCCGGGCATAAGCATCGATAGGGGATTCCTTCGCTCAGTCTGACCTACGGACCCGACACCTGGCGACCTGTTTCGTTGCGAGTGCATGGGTCCAGCCGCACAACCCAAGATCTTACCAGGATCCCTGTGCGAGCGTCGAACGCGAGCGCTGCCGATCCAGTGCAAGGCGCAGGCCACACGTCGGGACGCGCAGCTCGCATTTCAGATCTGAAAGCATCGGCCCGCCGAAATCGACAGGGGCGGAACGGGTCCACACAGAGATTTGTTAGCAGTGGATCGTTCCATCGAGGAAGAACGAGGCGGTTCCGCTGCCGGACCAGGTGCGACGGTGGCCCACGCCATCACCCGGGACGACGTGGAGCGCCTCGTCGCGGGACCGCCCCCCCACCGACGCGGCGCTGCGCCCCCAGGTTCCGTGACGTCGCGCAGCGCGCAGCGTCCTTCCTGCCCGCCGCGTCCCCGGGCGACGGGCAGTCGAGCCCCAAGGGCGCCCGCGACGACCCCAACGACACGCGGACGGCCCCGACCCCCGCGCGGGGCGCCCCCGCGACCACGACGGGCCCCGTTCGCCCCTCCGAGAGAGCTGCCCGCAGCGCCAGGAGCCGCTCCCTCGAACCCTCCCGCGATTTCTGCGACAAACGCCCCCATGAGCGACCCTCGATCCGAGCAGCTGCACCGCCGAGCCGAAGCCGTCCTCCCTGGAGGCGTGAACAGCCCCGTGCGCGCGTTCCGCGCCGTGGGGGGACACCCCGTCTTCATCGAGTCGGCGCGGGGTGCGCGCCTCGTCGGCGCCGACGGGCGGGAGTACATCGATTTCGTCGGCTCCTGGGGCCCGGCGATCCTGGGGCACGCAGAGCCCACGGTGGTCGCCGCAGTGCAGCAGGCCGCGACCCGGGGGCTCTCCTTCGGCGCGCCCACGGAGGGTGAGGTGCTCCTCGCCGAGAAGCTCATCGAGCTGTTTCCGTCCATCGAGATGGTGCGCTGCGTCTCCAGCGGCACGGAGGCCACGATGAGCGCGCTGCGAGCGGCGCGCGGCGCCACGGGACGCCCCCTGATCGTGAAGTTCGATGGCGGCTACCACGGCCACTCCGACTGCTTGCTCGTGCAAGCGGGCAGCGGCGCCGCGACCTTCGGCACCCCCGACTCCGCGGGGGTCCCCGAGGAGATCGTGAGGAGCTCCCGCTCGTTGCCCTACAACGACGTACCCGCGCTCGAAGACCTCTTCGCGCGGGAGGGGGCGCACATCGCGGCGGTCATCGTCGAGCCCGTCGCGGGCAACATGGGCTGTGTGCCCCCCGAGCCCGGGTTCTTGGAGAGCATCGTGCGCCTCTGCGACGCGGCGGGCGCGGTGGCCATCTTCGACGAAGTCATGACCGGGTGCCGGCTCGCCCGAGGGGGCGCTCAGGAGCGCTACGGCGTCACCCCGCACCTGACCTGCCTCGGCAAGATCGTGGGAGGGGGCATGCCCCTGGCCGCCTACGGCGGACGCCGAGACATCATGGAGCGCGTCGCGCCCCTCGGCCCCGTCTACCAGGCGGGCACCTTGAGCGGGAACCCGCTCGCGGTGGCCGCCGCCCTCGCCACCCTCGAGCAGCTGCGACCGGAGCTGTACGAGCGCCTCGAGACGTTGGGAGCTCGCCTCGAGGCCGGCCTGCGCGAGGCCCTCGCAGGGGCCCGCGTGGACGGCTGCGTGCAGCGGGTCGGCTCGATGATCACCCTGTTCTTCCGCCCCGGCCCCGTGCGCAACTGGGCCGACGCCGCCGGCTCCGATCGGGAGCGCTTCGCGCGCTGGCACGCGGGGCTCCTCGAGCGGGGCGTGTACTGGCCCCCGTCGCAGTTCGAAGCAGCGTTCCTCTCCGCCGCCCTCGGCGAAGAGGACATCGACCGCACCATCGCGGCGGCGGCGGACGCGCTGCGCTCGAGCTGACGTCGAGCTGACGTCGGCGGTCTCCTGTCCCCCGTTCGGGCCGCGCGCTCCCCGGCGCGCGGCCCCCATCAGCGCTTCCCCGCTCAGCGCTTGAAGTGCGCGGCGAAGGGGTTGTGAGAGAACGAGGAGCGGGGCTGCTTGCCGCCGCCCTGGTTTCCGCCACCTCGGCCAGGAGCCTGCCCTCGGCCGGATCCTCGCCCGCCGCCTGCCCCCTTGCCCCCGGCGCGGCCCTGCGCGGCGTCTCCGCCGGAGGCCCCCGCGACACCGGACCGCGCTCCACCGTCCTTGCGCGCGGTGAGGGAGATGCGCTGCCGCTCCAGGTCCACCTCGAGCACGCGGACGCGCAGACGATCACCGACCTTCACGACCTCGCTCGGATCCTTCACGAACCTGTCCGCCAGCTGGGACACGTGCACGAGGCCGTCCTGGTGCACGCCGACGTCGACGAAGGCGCCGAACGCCGTCACGTTCGTCACCTGCCCCTCGAGCTCCATGCCCGGCCGTAGATCCTCGAGGCGCGTCACGTCCTCGCGGAACTGGGGCGGCTCGAAGCTCTTGCGCGGATCGCGTCCGGGCTTGAGCAGCTCGCCGACGATGTCGTCCAGCGTGAAGCTGCCGACGTCGGCGCTGGCGTAGCGGGCCTTGTCGAGGCGCGCCAGCAGCTCACGATTGCCGATGAGCTGCACCACCGGCACCCCGAGGTCCGCCGCCATACGCTCCACCAGCTCGTAGCGCTCCGGGTGCACCGCGCTGGCGTCGAGGGGGTGCTCCGCGCCGCGGATGCGGAGGAAGCCGGCGGCTTGCTCGAAGGCGCGGGGCCCGAGCCCAGGCACCTCGAGCAGCTGCCGACGGCTGCGGAAGGAGCCCTTGGCGTCGCGGAACTCCACGATCTTCTTCGCCAAGGACGGGCCGATGCCGGACACGCGGGAGAGGAGCGGAGCGGAGGCGGTGTTCAGCTCCACCCCGACCTCGTGCACGCAGCTCTCCACGACCTCGTCGAGCTTCTTGCCGAGCAGCGCCTGGTAGACGTCGTGCTGGTACTGTCCGACGCCGATGCTCTTGGGATCGATCTTCACGAGCTCCGCCAGCGGATCCTGCAGCCGCCGCGCGATGCTGATGGCGCCGCGCACCGTGAGATCGAGCTGGGGGAACTCCTCCCGCGCCACGTCGCTCGCCGAGTAGACGCTGGCCCCCGACTCGCTGACGGAGACGCAGAAGGGCTTCTCGTCGCCGACGAAGTCCTTGGTCAAGAGCTGGCGCACGAAGGCCTCCGTCTCGCGCCCGTGGGTCCCGTTGCCGACGGCGATCGCTCGCACCGGGTGGTTCCGGCACAGGGTCAGCACGGTGGCCCGGGCGCGCTCGAGGGACGCGTCTCCTTGCACCAGGTAGATGGTCTCGTGGGCGAGCACCTTCCCCGTCTCGTCGACCACCACGCACTTGCAGCCCGTCCTCTGCCCGGGGTCGATCCCGAGCACGGCCTGGGCGCCGAGCGGCGGCGCCATCAACAGCTCCCGCAGGTTGGTGGCGAACACGTCGACGGCCTGTTTGTCGGCGCGCATCTTGAGCTCCACGCGCACGTCGACCTGCACCGCGGGGACCAGGATGCGCGCGACCCCGTCCCGCACGGCCGCCCGGAGCTCACCCGCCCAGGGGGACCGATCGTCGAGGGGCGTCGCGCGCTCGGCCCGCGCCACGATGCGCTCGTCGTCGTGCTCCAGCGCGCCCCGGAGGACCCCCTCGCTCTCCCCGCGCCGGATCGCGAGGTAGCGGTGCGAGGCGAGCTTCGCGAGGGGCTCGGCGAACGCCGCGTAGTTGTCGAACTTCGTCTTCTTGTCCTCGAAGTCCTTCGTCTTCTTCACGACCAGCACGCCGTCGTCGAGGTACATCTGGCGCGCGTCCCGCCTCAGATCCGCGTCCTCCGCGACTCGCTCGGCCAGGATGTCCCGCGCCCCGGCGAGCGCGGCCGCCACGTCGGGGACCTCCCGCTCGGCGGACACGAAGGCCGCCGCCTCCTGGCTCGGATCTCCCTGGGCTCCCTGCGCCCAGATGAGCTCCGCCAGGGGCTCCAGCCCGCGCTCCCGCGCGATGGTCGCCCGCGTGCGGCGCTTCGGCTTGTAGGGGAGGTACAGATCTTCGAGCTCCGCCTTGGTGGTGCACGCGGCGATCCGCCCCCGCAGAAAATCCGTGAGCTTGCCCTGCTTCTCGATCTCCGCCAGGACCGAGCGACGGCGGGTCTCGAGCTCCATCAGGTAGGTCCGTCGCTCTTCGATCGTGCGGATCTGCACCTCGTCGAGGCCGCCGGTAGCCTCCTTGCGGTAACGCGCGATGAAGGGGACCGTCGCGCCCTCGACGAGGAGCTTGGCGACGGCGCGTACCGCCGACTCGGGCAAGCCGAGCTCCTGGGCCAACAGGGGGACGGGATCGTAGGGCGCTGAGGTCATGTCGGCCGCCCACTACAGCAAACTCTGCACGGGTGTCCAGTGGGGAAAGAGGCCGGCCGGGCTGCTACAAAATCGGTGTGACAGGACGAAGCGAGGTTGAGCGAACGGATGGCGCAGGACCAACACCGGCGGGAGCTTCGGGCGAGGCCGCCGAGAAGCCCTCCGGTCTCGACGGCCTGGGGGAAGACGTCGTCCTCCGCGCCATCACCGACGACGGCGCCTTTCGGATCATGGTGGCTCGCACCACCCACACGGTGAGCGAGGCGATCGCGCGGCAAGTGGTGCGCGGAGAGAACGCCCGCACCTTCGGAGATCTGCTGACGGCGACGGTGCTCTTCCGGGAGACGATGTCGCCGCAGCTGCGCGTGCAGGGGCTCCTCCGCGGCGCCCACGAGACGGGCACGCTCGTCGCCGACTCTCAGGCGGGCGGGCTCACCCGCGGCTTGGTGCAGCGGCGGGCCGAGCACGAGCGCATCGAGGTGGGCGAAGGGTCGTTCCTCCAGATGATGCGCACCATGCACGACGGCAGCGTCAACCGCGGGATCGTGCACGTGCCCGTCGGCGGCGACGTCTCGGCGGCGATGATGGAGTACATGCAGACCTCCGAGCAGATCGTCACCATGCTCGCGGTGAGCACCCAGTTCGACGACGAAGGCAACGTGTGCGGCGCCGGGGGCTACCTCGTGCAGCTCTTGCCGGAGGTGGGGCGCGGCCCGCTGATGGTCATGACCGAGCGCCTCGAGGACTTCCGCAACATCGATCGGCAGCTCAAGGCGGACTTCTCCCCCGTGCGCCTGCGCGACGAGCTGCTCTACGGCATGCCCTTCACGCACCTGGACGAGACCCCGGTGCGCTTCGAGTGTTGGTGCAGCGAGTCGCGCCTCGTCGCGGCCCTCGCGACTCTGGATCGCGCCGAGATCAAATCCATGATCGACGACGGCGCGCCCCTCGAGATCGTCTGCGACTACTGCGGCAAGGACTACCGGATCCATCCCTCGAGCCTGCGGGGGCTCCTCCAGAAGAGCTGACCCCCGACGCC